>Ga0209317_1000115_pt1 | contig 108690 bp, 88 predicted proteins | sample RifGroB2_FD_183994 | JGI IMG/M metagenome (GOLD analysis project Ga0209317, IMG submission 183994) | Soil microbial communities from Rifle, Colorado, USA - Groundwater B2 (SPAdes) (version 2) | ecosystem: Environmental > Terrestrial > Soil > Unclassified | place: Rifle, Colorado | collected... | reverse complement strand
GCGGCGGTCGGCGCCGATGTCCTTTTCGGCCTCTCGGCCAAGGGGGCCTTCACCCCGGAGATGATCAGGAGCATGGCCCCCAACCCGATCATCTTCGCCATGGCGAACCCGGACCCGGAGATCGCGCCGGAAGACGCCCACGCGGTGCGCGGCGACGTCATCATAGCGACCGGGCGCTCCGACTATCCCAACCAGGTCAACAACGTGCTCGGCTTCCCGTTCATCTTCCGCGGGGCGCTCGACGTGCGCGCCAGCGCCATCAACGAGGAGATGAAGCTGGCGGCGGTGCACGCCCTGGCGAGCCTCGCCCGCGAGGAGGTGCCCGACTCCGTCAGCAAGGCCTACGGCAACGAGAAGTTCGCCTTCGGCCGGAACTACATCATCCCCAAGCCGTTCGACCCGCGCGTCCTTTTGCACGTAGCCCCGGCGATCGCCAAGGCGGCGATGGAGAGCGGCGTGGCGCGCCAGCCGATCGAGGACATGGCGAAGTACCTGGAGCAGCTGGAATCCACCCAGGGCCGGTCCAAAGAGATCATGCGCATGATCATCAACAAGGCGAAGAGCGATCCGAGGAGGGTGGTCTTCTCCGAGGGGGAGGACGACAAGATCCTGCGCGCGGCCCAGGTGCTGGTGGAAGAGGGTATCGCGCACCCGATCCTGATCGGCGACAAGAAGAAGATAGAGCAGAAACTGATCGACCTGAACCTCGATCTCGACGTGCAGATCGTAGACCCCGCCGATTCGGAGCTGACAGATGGTTACGCCGAGGAGCTGTACCGTCTCAGGCAGCGCAAGGGGCTGACCATTTCCGAGTGCCAGCGCATCATACGGCGCAAGTCGCGCGCCCACTTCGGCACCATGATGGTGCACATGGGGCAAGCCGACGCGCTTTTGGGCGGCATAGACACCCACTACCCGGAGACCATCCGCCCGGCTTTGCAGATACTCGGCAAGCAGCAGGGGCTCTCCAGCGTGCACGGCCTCTACATGATGGTGTTCAAGAAGGAGGTCTACTTCCTGGCCGACACCACGGTCACCATCGACCCGACGGCCGAGGAACTGGCGGAGACGGCGATTCTTGCCGCCGAAAAGGTACGCATGCTCGACATCGAGCCCAGGGTCGCCATGCTCTCCTTCTCCAACTTCGGCTCGGTCAATCACCCGCAGGCGAAGAAGGTGAAACGCGCCGTGGAGATCGTCAAGGAACGCGCGCCTGAGCTGATCGTCGAAGGCGAGATGCAGGCGGACACGGCGGTGGTCCCGGAGCTTCTGGACGGATTCACCTTCTCGAAGCTGCGGACGCCGGCGAACATCCTGATCTTCCCTGATCTCAACTCGGGGAACATCTGCTACAAGCTGTTGAGCCGCCTGGGCGGGGCGGAGGCGATCGGTCCGATCCTGATGGGTATGAACAAGCCGGTGCACGTGCTGCAGCGCGGCGACGACGTCTCCGAAGTAGTCAACATGGCCGCCATCGCCGTCGTGGATGCGCAGAACCTGTAGGGAACCGGCAGCAGCAACTCATGCATCTTGTCCGCCTCCCCCCTCCCTTCCCGGGAGAGGGGGAGCGCTTTTACTTGACTAACGTCGATGTTCCGCTTAAATAAAAACCACCCCCCGCATCGGGGCAGCACCGCGTGGATCAATAAATCAAGGAAACGGGTACTTAATGACTCTTCTCGACAATATCTTGAGCGTAAACAAGAAGTTCGTTCGTCCGGGCGCTTTCCCTCCCCTCACCAAGGATCCCAAGAAGCAGTTCGCCATATTCACCTGCATGGATACCCGCCTGGTCGATTTTCTGGAACCGGCCATGGGGATCAAGCGCGGAGACGCCAAGGTGATCAAGAACGCAGGCAACACGCTGGTTGATCCCAACGGCGGCGTCATCCGCAGCCTGGTTGCCGCCGTATTCCTGCTCGGCGTCGAGGAGATCTTCGTGATCGGCCACGAGGATTGCGGCATGTCCACGGTGGATGGGGAAAAGCTGAAGGGGATGATGGTGGCCAGGGGAATCGACTCCCAGGCGATCGACACGCTGGTCCCGGACCTGGGACAGTGGCTGGGAGCCTTCGCCTGCCCGGAGGCGAACGTGGAGCGGGTGACCTCGGTGATCCGTAACAGCCCCTTGATACCTAAGGACGTGCCGATCCACGGACTGATGTTTTGCCCCAATGACGGTCAGCTTGAAGTAATCGTGCGAGGTTACTGAGAGGCAGGTTGAGGTTGAGGTTAAGGTAGAGAACAATTAGACCAGAATCGATTGAGGCTGGGGGATTCCCCGGCCTCGATCTGCCTTAATCGTTTTTCAGCTTGACAAGTAGTCGACAAACTACATAAAGTGTCGCTGTGAAAAAAGGACCTCCTCGCATACTTGCCTGCCTGTTGCTGATCGTCACCCTGCTCACCCTGAGCGGATTGACCGCTACGGCCGGAATCCTGTTCAATGCAGCTACGGCAAATTCCTGCTGTGACTCCGACTGTGACGACGCGCCGGCATCTGGCCCCTGTTCAACTCCTGACTGCCCCTGTTTTTCCTGTGTCAGCATGGTCCTCCACCCCTTAATCACCGTGCAGCGCGATTCCGCAGCACTACCTCTTTCTCAAATCCCCCCGAAGCGCTATCAGCTTTACGCATACGTCCGAAGCATAGAGTACCCGCCCGAAAGCTTTTAAAGATTCCAGCATGGCCCGAAAACCGAATTTGCACCGATCTTCAGCCACGGCACTCAGGAGTCTCCTCTTCTTTCCGGCCATGGTGAGGGAAGTGCCATAATTTGAGACTTCTCCTGTAGAGCGGCATTCCTGCCGCGATGGCGGCGGCTTGATTCGCAGCAGGAATGCCGCACCCTCAGGATTACCTTCAACTTAACCTGGAAGCACCTCAAGGAGAAACAGAATGAAAAAATATATCTATGTGGCAGTGGCACTCGTCATCGGCTTAGGAGTCGCTTTCGGCATGGCAAGCAAGGGCGACGCCAAGGTCCTGAACGTCAACGACATCGGTTCCGATCCGGCCGCCTTCACCGGCACCATCACCTTCACCGGCATCATGGCGGGCATCTCCCAGAACGACAGCAGCATCTTCGGCGTCATGGACATCAAGGAACTGCAGTGCACGACCGCTAACTGCAACAAGATCTACATTCCGGTGAAATTCCAGGGGAAGCAGCCGGTGATCGGCGACGAGATAAAGTTGACGGGAAATTTCCAAAAACTTGAAGCAGGTTACCTGTTCGCCGCGGAGAAGGTCCAAGTCGTGAAAAATCACAAGATCGGGGGCTAGATGACGCTCTCGAAGCTGGTATTCAAGAACATCACGCGCCGCCGCGGCCGTTTTGTCTTCACCCTGTTAGGGATCACCATAGGCATCGCGTCGTTCGTCACCTTCCTCTCCATGGGAGGAAGCCTCAAGAGCGAAATCAACCGGGAGTCGGCGTCGCTGGGCGCCAACCTCATCGTGACCCCTATGGGCTCCTGCGCCTATGAGCAGGTCTCCATCCTGACCGGCGAGATACTGCCGTCCAACATCACCATGGAAAACGTCGCCAAGATCCAGGCGGTCAAGGGGATCACCGCCGTGCCGCTGCTCACGGAGAAGACCGCCATCCAGAACAGGCCGGTGTCCGTGAACGGGATCGATACCGCCAAGATGATGAGCTTCAAGGGTTGGGAAATCGGCAAGGGGGATTACTTTTCCGACGACGGGCAGGCCGAGGTCGTAGTCGGTTTCGCCGCGGCCGACACTTTCAAGCTGGACGCCGGTTCCACCATCGTGGTGCGCGGCGAGGAGCTGCAGGTGAAAGGCATCCTCAAGGAGACCGGCGGCAAGGACGACCTCACAATCTTCATGCCGTTGTCGCTGGCCCAAAGGCTGTACAAGACGGGCGAGAACGTATCGTTCATGGCCGTCAAGGTCGACAACCTGGCGCTTACCGACAGCTACATCCAGCAGATAAAAGAGGCCACCAACCTGGGGGTTATCTCGGACAAGCAGATGCTCAAATCGGTGCTCTCCATCGTCGGCACCGTCAACATCACCCTGCAGATGATCGCTGCGGTTTCGGTTCTCGCGGCGGCCTTCGGCATCATCAACACCATGATGACGGCGACCTACGAAAGAAAGCGCGAGATCGGCATATTGCAGGCCCTGGGCGCCAAGCAGCGCACCATCTTCACCATCTTCCTGCTGGAGTCCGGTTTCTACGGCCTCATCGGCGGGGCGATCGGCGTGGTACTTGGACTTTTCGTTTCCATTACGGCTGCGCCATACATCACCCAGAACGCCTTCACCACCTTTGTCAAGGGATCGGGTAACGGCGGCATGATCGACCTGAAGATCGTGGTCGGGTCCATAATATTTTCCACTCTGGTAGCCATCGTGGCAGGGGTATATCCGGCCTGGCGCGCGGCACGGCTCTCGCCGGTGGAGGCAATAAGCTATGAGTAACGCCATCATAACGACCAGAGAGCTCACGAAGTCTTATTCAAGCGGCGACGTTTCCACCCATGCCCTGCGAGGGGTATCGCTTGAGATCGCCAAAGGATCCTTCACCTGCATCGTAGGTCCCTCCGGCCACGGCAAAAGTACGCTGATGCACCTGATCGGCGGGCTGGACCGTCCCACCGGAGGGTCCGTCCACCTGGACGGGATCGATTTAAGCACCCTGGACAACAGCCAGTTGGCGCAGATGCGCTGCGAGAAGATAGGTTTCGTGTTCCAGTTCTTCAACCTCTTGCAGGGGCTGACGGCCAAGGAAAACATAGAAGTCGCCATGATGCTTGCGGGCATTCCGGAAAAAGATCAGGAATCAGGGGCCTTGAGGCTGCTCGGCATGGTAGGGCTTGCCGAGAAGGCGGACGCGAAGCCGTCGCAGCTCTCCGGCGGCCAGCAGCAGCGTGTAGCCATCGCCCGCGCGCTCGCCAACGACCCAGCCATCCTGCTGATGGACGAACCGACGGGGAACCTCGATTCCGAGGCGGAGGCGGAAGTCCTGGGGATACTGCAAGGGCTGCACGCGGCGGGCAAAACCGTGGTGATCGTGACCCACAACAGCGAGATTGCAAAAAAAGCGCAGCATGTCATCTGCGTGAAGGACGGACGGATTTAAGGCAGATCAAGATCAAGATCAGATTAAGATTAAGATCAAGATTAAGAAGTTACTCGTTCCCACGCCCCGGCGTGGGAACGTTGTTTTTGACGCTCCAGCGTCTCATGCCGACGCTGATCTACAGCCACAGCGCTTCGGGGGTCTCCCGGTCCCCTCTCCCTCTGGGCCTGCACGCTGTAGCGCTGCGGCGCGCAAACGGGAGCGGGCTAGGGTGAGGGAGGCGCCTTAATGATGTAAGCCCGTAAAGAGAGGGATAGTTGTGGAAGTTGGCTCAAGATGAGCGCTGTCCGGTCAGATGATGGTTTTGCCAAACAGCGAGGCGACCAGTTCGACGGCAACTTTAGCGGTCCGGTTACTGTGATCGAGGATCGGGTTGATTTCAACGATATCCAAGGATTGCAACTGCTTCGTGTCCGATATGATCTCCATTAGCAGTTGCGCCTCGCGGTAGGTGAGCCCGCCGGGTGAGGTGGTGCCGACTCCGGGAACTTCCAGCGGATCCAGGCTGTCCAGGTCCAGGCTCACATGCAGGCGCGCCAGGTGGCTTAGTTTACCAAGCGCCTCGCGCACGATGCACCCGATGCCGCGCTCGTCTATGTCGCGCATGGTGTAAACCGCGATCCCGCTGCTGCGCAACCGGACCTTCTCCCGGGGGTCGAGCTCACGCAGACCGATGATCACGATGTCGGAAGCATGCAGTTTTGGTCCCTGGCGCCCCACATTGACCAGCTCGGGAAATCCCTCCCCCAAAAGCGCCGCGACCACCATGCCATGAATGTTTCCGGTGATCGTGCTTTGCGGGGTGTTGAAGTCACCATGCGCGTCGATCCAGATCACCCCCGCCGGCTGCTCATGAGTGACTCCGCCGATGGAACCTATGGCCAGGGAATGATCGCCACCCATGAAGAGCGGTATGAATCCTTCTTCGACCGCCTCGCGGCCTGCCTGATATACGGCCTCGCACACCTTCCGGATGGAGGGGAGGTAGTGTGCTTCCCGCTCTCCCGTCACCGCGTCCCGCACGGGGACCTGCAGATCGCCGACATCCTCGACCTGGCAGCCCAGCTCGGCCAGGCGGGCCGAGAGCCCGGCATAACGAAGCGCACCGGGACCCAAGTCCACACCGCGCTGTTCCTGCCCCAAGTCCAGAGGAATCCCTATCATCCTGATTGTTTTTCCCATCGAAAGCTTCCTTTGCGCGATCCTCGTCATGCTAGTGCTTCAGGTTGTTCCAGAGGTTCACGATGAAATCCTGGGCGTTGGTAAGCAGCGCCACGGCCTGAGCCGATCCGCGGTTAGCCAGTTTGTCCACGCAGAACTCGGTCATGTCCACCACATAGAAGAACACGGGTCTCACTCCCCCGTCCTCCTTGACCTGATAACTTGGCACCATGTTGCCAAAGGCGATGGAATGCAGTTGCGTCGCTACGGCGATGACCGTGGTGGCCTTGCGGGCGTGGAACCTCATGGCGTCCTGTGCCTGGTAAACATCCGCGATCACCTCGGGAAGCGGGCCGTCGTCGCGGATTGATCCGGCCAGCACAAGAGGAATGCGCCCTTTATCGCAGGCGTACATGATGCCGTCCTTTAGCCCCAGCTCCTCGATGGTCTTGGCGATCCCGCCCCTTTGACGCGCCTCGTTGATGATGTCCAGGTGGTTGTAATGTCCCAGCGGCAAAACGGTCTGGGTGTAGATGTCCTGGCCCAACCCGGTGCGAAAACGGGCAGCTTCCAGATCATGGGTGGCAAGGGCGTTGCCGGCCATGAGCGCATGGCAGAACCCGCTCTCTATCAATCCTTGCATGGCGTTTCGGCTGTCCATGTCGAAGGCTACCGCGGGACCTAAAACCCAGACGATGTAACCGTGGTCCCGATCATGCCGCAGCACCCTGTAAAGCTCGTCATAGGAGCGCGAGAAAGGGGTCTCACGGGTACCGCGGTTGCGGAAGGAGAACTTGTCCGGATCGGCTGCTTTTAGCGGCTCGAAGCCCCCAACGTGCAGATAGACCCCCTCCTCCCCATTTTCAGTCCGCCCTACCACGACCGGGTCTCCACGTTTCACCCTGCGCGGCTCGACTACATCAAGCTCCCTTCCCCTGAGGATCAGCACGCAGTCCATCCTGCTTTCCCGCGCGAGAAGCCACTCCCCTCCCCCCAGATGCACGTATTCCGGGTGGTTCGAGGTACCGTGGTAGTTCTCCGGCACCACTCCGTCCCCGGGAGCCGCAACCACTCGAACCGCGGGGGCGCTCGCCAATTCCGGGCGATTGAAATCCGGGGGGATGAAAACGGGTATCACATCTTGCATGACGGTCATTGGCAACACCTCCAAGACTTGGCTCTTTATCGTTATAAAGTAAGCTTCGACCTCACATCAGGGTCGAGTTACCCTGAAGCAACTGAGGTAAACTTTAACACGCCCACACTCAATAAACAACGGCCCCAGGTTTACAAGGCTGGCAACAACACAGACGCCGAAGCGGATAATCCCGTTGCGACAACCTGCTTTTTATTAAGATCATCCAGCACTCAAGCTTCATGCCGGCAGACTGATGAATGTTCGACCCGTGCCACCGTGTTGAGATTGGGACAGTGCAGATACACATGGGACAAAAAGAATTTCTGGATGAGCTTGAAAGTTAAGACAAAATGATGCAGTTTCAGTAGCAGCGGCATCGCCGCAGCGATTCAACTCCGGCTGCCGCGACAGGTATGCCGCTGCCACGGGAGTCCAGTTTCATTTATCATCATTAGCCCCGCGCCCCGGCCGGCAACACCTACCTCCTACTCCCCGCCTCGTTCCCCAGAAATCCCTTTACAATTAATGGCCGGTTCTATATCATTCATGAGTTAACCTCCGCATGATAAAGGACAATATGGTAATCGAGCACATACGCAATTTCTCCATCATCGCCCACATAGACCACGGCAAGTCCACGCTGGCCGACCGTCTCCTGGAATTCACCGGCACCGTCTCCTCCCGCGACAAGCAGGACCAGTTTCTGGACAAGATGGATCTGGAAAGAGAGCGCGGCATCACCATCAAGGCGCAGACCGTGCGGCTCAACTACAGGGCGGACGACGGCAAGGACTATATCCTGAACCTGATCGACACCCCGGGACACGTCGACTTCACCTACGAGGTCTCCCGCTCGCTTACCGCTTGCGAAGGGGGCCTGTTGGTGGTGGACGCCTCCCAGGGGGTCGAGGCGCAGACGCTCGCGAACGTCTACCTCGCGCTCGACAGCGACCTCGAGGTATTCGTGGTGCTGAACAAGATCGACCTCCCGGCCGCCGAGCCCGAGCGGGTCAAGGCGGAGATCGAGGAGATCATCGGCCTCGACACCCACGACGCGGTGCTGGCCAGCGCCAAGGAAGGGATCGGCACCAAGGAGATCCTGGAAGAGATCGTCAAGAAGATCCCGCCGCCGATAGGCGACAAATCGAAGCCGCTGAAGGCCCTGCTGTTCGACTCCTGGTACGACCAGTACCAGGGGGTCATCATCCTGGTGCGCATCATCGACGGCTGCGTGAAGAAGGGCGACAAGATCCAGCTCATGTCCAACAAGAAGACCCACGAGGTGCTGAAAGCCGGGGTGTTCTCTCCAGAGATGCGCGAAGTGGCGGAACTCACCGCCGGCGAGGTCGGCTTCATCATCGCGGGGATCAGGGATGTCTCCGACGCCAAGGTAGGCGACACGGTCACCATGCTGCACAACCCCTGCGACGCCGCGCTTCCCGGGTACAAGGAAGTGAAGCCGATGGTCTTCTCCGGCCTCTACCCGATCGACACCGCGCAGTACGAGCAGTTGCGCGACGCGCTGGCCAAGCTCAAGCTGAACGACTCCTCGTTCTCCTTCGACCCCGAGACCTCGCTGGCCTTGGGCTTCGGCTTTCGCTGCGGCTTCCTGGGCCTGTTGCACATGGAGATCATCCAGGAGCGCCTGGAGCGCGAGTTCAACCTGGAACTGATCACCACCGCTCCCACCGTCGTGTACCGGATTCATAAGCCCGACGGCTCCGTGATCACCATCCAGAGCGCGAACCAGCTCCCTGCGACCCAGGAGATCGCCTTCATGGAGGAACCGTTCATCCTCGCCTCCATTCACGTCCCGAACGATTTCGTGGGGGGGATACTGGCCCTTTGCGAGGAGAAGCGCGGCGTGCAGCGCGAGATAAAGTACCTGACGCCGACCCGCGTCATGGTGGTCTACGAACTGCCGCTGAACGAGGTGGTGCTCGACTTTTACGATCGCCTTAAATCGATCACCAAGGGTTACGCCTCGCTCGATTACGAGCTTTTGGACTACCGTCAAAGCGAGTTGGTGCGCCTGAACATCATGATCAACGGCGAGGTGGTGGATGCGCTTTCCCTGATCATCCACAAGGACAAGGCATACTACCGCGGACGGGAGCTGGTCTCCAAGATGAAGGAGCTTATCCCCCGCCAGATGTTCGAGATAGCGATCCAGGCCGCCGTCGGCGTCAAGGTCATCGCTCGCGAAACAGTCAAGGCGATGCGCAAGGACGTTCTGGCCAAATGCTACGGCGGCGACATAACCAGAAAGCGCAAACTCCTGGAAAAGCAGAAAGAGGGGAAGAAGCGCATGAAGAGCGTCGGCAACGTGGAACTGCCGCAAGAGGCGTTCCTGGCGATCCTGAAGGTGGAGGGGTAGCCACAACCGGGCGATTTACGCCCTCCCATCATGAAAGGGGAAATGGAAAAACATGGAAGATTACAAGAACGTCTGCAAAGACAAGCCGGCACAGTCCGAGCCCAAGCCGTATAAAGCCAAACATATCGTCAGGGAATATGCGGAATCGATCATCATAGCGATCCTTTTGGCGCTGGTGATCCGGACCTTCGTCGTGCAGGCGTTTAAGATTCCTTCGGGATCCATGGAAGAAACACTGGCGATAGGAGACCACCTCCTGGTCAACAAGTTCATCTACGGTTCCAAGATCCCCTTCACCGACAGCCGGGTCCTGAAGATACGCGACCCAAGGCAGGGGGACGTCATCGTCTTCATCTATCCGGAAGACCCCTCAAAGGACTTCATCAAGCGGATCGTCGGCACCCCCGGCGACACGGTGGAGGTGAAGGACAAGAGGGTGTACGTGAATGGGAAGCTTTACGACAACCCGCACGAGGTGCACAAGGAACCGGACACCATCCCTAAGGAGATGAACCCGAGGGACAACAGGGATCCGGTCACCGTGCCGGCCGATTCCTACTTCGTCATGGGCGACAACAGGGATCGCTCCTACGACAGCCGCTTCTGGGGCTTCGTCACCAAGGACAAGATCAAGGGACTCGCCTTCATCAAGTACTGGTCCTGGGACAAGGATAATTTCCGGATTCGCTTCGGGAGCATAGGAAAGCTGATCGACTAGATGAATAAGCTGCAGAAAAGCTCATGGAAAAGGGCCCCGAGAGGGGCCCTTTTTCATTTTCAGGGTACCGGGGAAGGTTCCGGCTCAAGCCAAAGGACCTAGGACTCCCCCTCCCCAACCCTCCCCCTCCGGGGGCGGGAGCATCTCATCGCTGCCACGCTCCAGCACTCATCGCTGCCACGCTCCAGCATCTCATCGCTGCCACGCTCCAGCACTCATCGTTGCCGCGCTCCACCTCATCGTAGAAACGCTCCGGCACTCATCGTTGCCGCGCTCCATCTCATAGCCGCATCGTTCCCACGCTCCAGCGTGGGAATGCGTCCTGGGACGCTCCAGCGTCCCGGTTCGCTGACGGCAAAAGACGCTGGAGCGTCAAAAGCTGCGTTCCCACGCTGGAGCGTGGGAACGATAGCAAAAGGGAGAGAGGCCGGGAATCCCCTTGGGGTTTCATCCGCACACGCAAAAGCGCCCCCGTCGCGTATCGCGACAGGGGCGCCAGAATCGTGCCTTGATTCAAGAGAAGCCGATGCCTAAAGTGCCGGTGTCAGGTCCTGTACCGCCTGGTAGATGATGTCGAACAGTTCCTGGATGTCCTCTTCCTTGATGCAGGAAAAGGCGATGCGCAGGTCGGTCTTGGTGGTGGAGATGGCGCCGACACCATACTTCTCCAACAGGTGCAGGCGCAGTTTCTCCGCCTCGACCGTCTTCAGCTTGAGGCACATGAAGTAGCCGGAGTTGAAGGGGTAGTAGGTCCATGCCTTGGCGTACTTGTCGCTGTTGAGCACTTCCTTGGTCTTCAGGGCGCGCCCCTTCATGACCTGGAACTTCTCCTCTTTCTGGGTCAGGAAGTCGGGGGAGCGCAGCGCCTCGATGACGAAGGTCTGCGAGGGGTGCGGGCAGTTGGAGATGCGTGCGCGGATGATCCCCATAGCCTTCTTCTCGAGGGCGTTCATGACGGGAGCGTTTTCATAATCGTTGCCGTCGGCGAAGGTGATGAAACCGGTGCGGAAGCCCCAGACGAACTCCTCCTTGGTGGCGCCGTCCAGCTTCACCGCGAGGATGCGCGGGTGCAGGTTGGCGAGCTTGCCGAACAGGGATTCCTTCAGGCTGTCCTCGTAGAAGAGCCCGAAGTAGGCGTCGTCGGTGATGGCGACCACGTTGCAACCCCCCTCGGCCACTTCCAGGATAGCGGCAACAAGCGCATCGCCTTCCTCTACGGTCGGGGTGTACCCGCTCGGGTTGTTGGGGAAGTTGAGGAGCACCACCACTTTCCCCTTCTCTTCCGCGGAGTTCTGCAACTCGGTCTTGAAAGCGTCGATATCGTAGCCGCCGGTCGCGGTGAAGGTGGGGTGCTTTTTCACGATGGCGCCGCTGCAGGTGCCGAAGGTGAGGTTGTAGTTGCCCCAGAGCATGTCCGGCAGTATCAAATGGTCGCCCTTGTCGACGAACATGTCGGAGACGATGGAAAGCCCGTGGGTCAGGGCGTTGGTCACGATCGGGTTGCTGAAGTGCTTGCCGTTCTGGCTCGGGTTCTCACGCAGCATCTTCTCCCGCCACAAGGAACGCAGCTCGGGCTTGCCTGCGGGGGGGGCGTAGGGGTAGATATCCTTGGGATCGAATGCGGAAAGCTTGTCCTGGATGCAGGAGAGGAACATGGGCCCGCCGTTTTCGGTTGCGATACCGATGGTGGCGTTGAATTTGTGGGCTTTTTCCTTGGCTTCAGCCGACTGGGTCAAGATACCTTTGGGGAAAAAGAGGTTCTTACCGAGATCGGACAGCATCTCCAAGACATGGGGGCTGTGCTGGGCTAGAGAATCGTTTAATTCCGCGGCCAATGGATTCATTAATTCCTCCTGAAGCATAGTGTGGATATCGCCCTGGGGCACGACCGCGCCATCGGAGCGGTCAGAGACGGAACATTAAATCGCTTCGCAGGCGACTTGTCAACGGTAATATGGCGCACGGCGGAAAAATCACCGAAGCCAGTCGCCTAAATGTGGAGCAAGGCTAACGGGTTACGAAACCGTACTTGACGAGCACCCGATTCGCCTCCGCGCCCAGCAGGTAGCGGTAAAAAGCCAGGGCTTGCTTGTTGTGCGCTCCGCTCGCGGTCAAGGCGATGGGATAACTCACCCGCGTGTAAAGGTCCTGCGGCACCGTGAACAGGATCTTGGACTTTTTGCCCAGCAGGGCATCGGTGCGAAAGACCAGCGCGCCGTCCACCTCGCCCCGCTCCGCGTACATCAGGCATTCGCGGACGTCCTTCGCCATGACGAGCTTTGCGGCAAGCCGCTTGTCGATGCCGGCCTTTTTCAACGCCTCGATGGCGTACTCGCCCGCAGGCACGCTCTTGGGACTGCCGATGGCGATCCTTTCCAGCCGCAAAAGATCGTCCAGCGATGAGACCTTAAGGTTGGCAGTACTGGAACCTGCGAAAACGAGCGTGTTGTAGGTGAAATCCGTCACGGTCAGCGCGGAAAGCAGATTTTTCTGTTTTAGATACTCCGCCCAGCGCGCATGTGCAGCGATATAGATGTCAGCCGGTGCGCCGTTTTCCAGCTGCTTTGCCAGGGAGCCGGAGCCGCCGTAGTTTTTCACCACGCGGAGACCGGGATTTCCACGCGCGAAATTGTCCGAGAGCTCGTCGATCACCTCCCTCAGACTGGAAGCGGCCATGACATGCAGCTCCGCCGACTGAACCGGCCCCGCGGAAAAGATGAACAGCGCCAACAGGCACCAGAGTATTCGTGGGCGGAAGATCATCTTCTATCCAGCAGCAGTTCCATCAACTTGAATCCGGGTGAAACGCTGAGCTTGGTAGCGGCGGCGGAGCATTCGTCGTACCCCGCCACGTCCTGCTTCACCTCCTGCTCACCCGAGTAGATGACGAAGGGGACCGGGTCGGAGGTGTGCGTCATCAGCTCGACCGGCGTGGGATGGTCGGGCGCGCAGAGGATCCGGTAGGCGCCGAACTGCTTGATACCCTCCAGCACCGGGCCCACAACCTGCTCGTCGAAAAGCTCGATGGCCTTGATCTTGTCGGCGAGTTTTCCGGAATGGGAAGCCTCGTCGGGCGCCTCGACGTGAACGAACACGAAATCCTTCCCCTGCAACGCCTTAAGGGCGGCCTCGGCCTTGCCTATGAAGTTGGTGTCGAGGTAGCCGGTGGCGCCAGGCACCTTGATGATGTCGAGTCCCGCATAGACGCCGATCCCGTTGATGAGATCGACCGCCGAGATGACGGCGCCCGACAGGCCGAACCTGGCATGGAAATCCTCCATCACCGGGGCCTTGCCCTGTCCCCAGAGCCAGATGGAGTTAGCGGGGGTCTCCCCCTTCTCGGAGCGCCGCTTGAACTGCGGGTGGTTGTGAAAGATCATCTGGGAACTGTTCATGAGGTTGATGAGGCGGTCACTCCCCTCGCCCGAGGGCATGAACTTGATGATATCCTGCCCGCTGATGTCGTGCGGCGGCGTCAGCTTTAGCTGGGTCAGGCCGTTGTGCCAGACCATGAGGTGACGGTAGCTCACGCCGGGATGGAAGGAGAATTCCTCGTTCCCCAACAGGCGTTGCAACTCCTCGACCAGTTCGCGGCCGTCGGCGGTGGAGATATGACCGGCCGAGTAGTCGTCCATGATGAGTTTGCCGCCGCGCGCTTCGAGGTGCACCAGGTTGACGCGGAAGGCGACGTCGTCGGGACCGAGTTCCACCCCCATGTTGGCCGCCTCAAGCGGGGAGCGGCCGGTATAGCATTCAACCGGGTCGTAGCCGAACATGGAGAGGTTGGCGACGTCGCTTCCGGGGGAGTAGCCGGTCGGCACGGTCTGCGCGAGCCCCAGCCGTCCGCGTCTCGCCATGAAATCCATGTTAGGGGTGTTCGCCGCCTGCAGCGGGGTCTTGCCGCCCAGTCCTTCAATCGCCCGGTCCGACATGCCGTCGCCCAGAAGTACCACATACTTCATGTAAATATCCTTTTGCTGCTTTAGTTTGGTTTTGAATTCAAAAGCCGCGTTCCCGCGCTGGAGCGTGGGAACGATAAACAATTAAGGGGAGAGGAACTTGAAGCTCTGCCCCCGGCCCCATGGCTCATCCTCTCGGATGGAACTCACCGTGCAGAAGCTTCAGCCTCTCCCGGGTCACATGCGTGTAGATCTGGGTCGAGGAGAGATCGGCATGCCCGAGCATGACCTGCACGCTTCTCAGGTCGGCTCCGTTCTCCAACAGATGGGTGGCGAAGCAGTGGCGCAGCGTGTGCGGCGAGATGCCGGCCCGCACCCCCGCCTGCTGCGCTCTCTTCTTGATGATGTTCCAAAAGGCCTGCCGCGTCATCCCCTGCCCAAGCCGGCTCAAAAAGAGCAGGGAGCTGGCCTTCTCCTTCAGGAGTTCGCCCCGCGCCTCCCCGAGGTAGCGCCCGACCGATTTGCAGGCGCTTTCCCCCATAGGGATCAGCCTCTCCTTGTCCCCCTTGCCTATCGTCATCAGGTAGCCTGCCGAGAGGTTCACATCCCCAAGCTTCAGCCCCACCAGCTCGGAGACCCGAAGTCCGGTGGCGTACAAAAGCTCCAGCATCGCCGCGTCGCGCAACTCCCCCGCGCCGGTATCCAGCGGCGAGCCGAGTAGCGCCTCCACGTCCTTGCCGCCAAGAACCGCCGGAAGCCGAACCACCCCTTTGGGCGCTTCGACGACGGCGGTCGGGTTCAGCTCGCAATACCCCTCCCGGACCAGGAAACGGTGCAGCATGCGCAGCGCCGAGAGCGCCCTGGCGCGACTCCTGGGCGCCATCCCCTCCCCCCTGAGCATGGCGAGGTAACCGGTGACGTCGCTGGTGCGGATCTCGCTTGGCGCCCGCTCTCCCAGGAACAACAGATAGCGGTTCAGGTCGCGACTGTATGCGGCGACGGTGTTGGCCGCGGATCCCTTCTCCACCACGAGGTAATTCAGGAAGAGGTCGACGAAACGGTCCATCAGCTTTCAACGGCGGCTAGAAGCTCCTTGCGGATCTCCTCAAGCTTTCCGGGGTCGGAGAGCTTATGACCGAAGATGTCCTTCACGTAGAAGACGTCGGCCACCTGGTCCACCTTGGTCGAGATCTTGGAGACGCCGATGTAGAGGCCGAGCCTGGTGAGGGTGCTGGTGATGCTGTAAAGAAGCCCCACCTGGTCGTTGGCATAGATGTCGATGACGGTGTAATCGGAGGAAACCTCGTTGTCTATCTCCACGCGCGCCGGGACCGTCATCTTCGCCTTTTCGGAGAGTATGCTGGGACGGTGCCTCTTGGCCACCAACTCGCTTACCCTGACCTTCCCTTCCAGCACCTGCCGCAGGTCCGCCTCGAAACGCGCCCAGCGGCTCTCCTCGGTGATGACGAACCCCTGCGGAGAGTTGACCTGAAGGACGTCCAGCACCTTCTCATTGGTGTTGGTGTGGATCTGCGCCCCGAGGATGTTCATGCCGTTGGCCGCCATGACCCCGGTTATCATGGAGAAAAGGCCGGAGATGTCGTAGGTGCATATGGTGCAGTTGGTGTATCCCTTCTCCGTTTCGTGTGAGAGCTTCAGCACCAGCAACTGGTCGGGAAGCGAGAGCAGGGTCCTGACATGCCCGGCGATCACCTCCGGCGTGTAGGAGAGCAGGTGACGGGTGGCGAGCGCCTTCAGTTCGTCCTTGACGAGCTGTGCCGGATAGTCGTCGCTCAAAAGCTCCAGGACGGCGCGCTTCACCCGGCGCACCCGGTCGCTCGACGCCTCCAGCTTGAAGTCGCCGCGCTCAAGGACCTGGAACGCCTTCTCGTAGAGTTCCTGCAAGAGGAGCCCCTTCCAATCGGTCCAGACATCCGGCCCCACCGCCTTGATGTCGGCGTAGGTAAGGAGGTAGAGCATCTTCAGGTTTTCGCTCTTCTCCATCTGGCGGGCGAACTGGATGATCATCCGCTCGTCGTGCAGGTCGCGCCTTTGCGCGATGTGGGCCAAAAGCAGGTGGTTTCTGACCAGGAACTCCAGCCTCCCGGCGTCCTCCTTGCTGAGCCCCATGCGGCGCGCTATGGTGCGGGAAAGTTCGGCCCCCACCTCCGCGTGCCCTCCTCCGCCCCCCTTGCCGATATCGTGAAAAAGCACGGCAAGGAGCAGGAGCCAGCGTTTGTCCACCTCAAGCGAGAGCTGGCTCAAAAGCGGCAGGGTATCCCGGTGTTCCCCGTGCCAAAGCTTGGCGATCTCGTCCACCGCGAACAGGGTGTGGGTGTCCACCGTGTAGATGTGGTAGACGTCATGCTGCACCTTGCAGTAGATCCGCTCGAATTCGGGAATGAAACGGTTCAAAAAGCCGAGATGGTGCATCTGCTGCAGTGTTTCCGCCACACCCTTCTCGGACTGCAGGATACTGAGGAAGGAGGCGTTCGCCTCCTTGGAGCGGCGGAACTTGTCGTTCACCAGATCCAGGTTTTCCCTGATCAGTCCCTTGACGGCGAGGCCGATGCCGACCCCCTGCTTCTGGGCGTACTCGAAGATCCGGATCAGCCTGACCGGGTCCTTAGCGATCAAGGACTCGTCCGGCACCACCAGTTCGCCCTTCATCACGTAAAACCCCTCGCCTACGGGCCTGCGGGTGAAGTAGCCCAGGATCTTGCGGGTACCGTCCTCGCGCGGGCTGCACTTGGTGATGAGCAGCGAACTGAAATGCTCGACGCGGTTGGCCTGCAGGTAAAAGTCCTGCATGAACTGCTCGACGGCGAGGGTCTTGCCGCGGTCCTCGTAACCGAAGAAGCGGGCGATGGAGGTCTGCGCCTCGAAGGTGAGCTGGTCGTTCTTTCTTCCGGCCAGGTAGTGCAACTCGTTTCGGATGCGCCACAGGTAGTTGAGCGAGCTGTAGTAGATGCTTAGCTCCTCCTCGGAGAGCACCCCCTTGATGACCAGTTCGCGCGGCTCGTCCACCTTGAACTTGATCTTGGCCGCCCACATCGCCGTGTGCAGGTCGCGCAGACACCCCTCCCCCTCCTTGATGTTCGGCTCCAGGATATAGACGCTGGAGCCGTACTTCTCGCGCCTTTTTTTCAGCTCGTCGAGCTTCGCGCCGATGAAGGCGTCGCTCCTTTTGGCGAGTACCTGGGTCACCATCAGCTTCTTCAGGTCGCGATAGAGCGCGGCACTGCCGGTCAGAAGCCGCGCGTCGAGCAGGGCCGTCTTCACGGTAAGGTCGCCCCCGGCCATCTCGACGCAATCGGAGAGGGTGCGCACGGAGTAGCCCACGTCCAGGCGCAGATCCCAAAGGAAATAGAGCAGACGGTTGGCCACCTCCTCCACCACCTTCGAGTCCTTGCCGCTGTAGAGGAACATCAGGTCGAGATCGGAATAGGGGTTCAATTCGCGGCGCCCGTAGCCGCCTACCGCGACCAGCGCCAGTTGCCCGTACTTGTGCACCTGCAGGTCGTCCGAGAGCGCCATGAAGAGCCGCGTCACCAGCGCGTCCGTCATGGCGGTGATCGACTGCACCACCGAGATGCCGTCCTCCCCCTCACGGTGCCCGCGTTTGAGCTCCTCGCGGAAGTGCTCCAGGAACTCGCGCGCGGCAGCCAGATAGGCGCCCCGCTTTTCCTCGAAGGTCTTGCCGTCCCCCTTGAGCGACTCGGAGAGATATCCGTTGATGTTTAGCTGCATCACCCTTCCTTGGCGATCCGGACCACCTGCAGCACGCCTGGAAACGACTCGATGTCCGACTCGGGAATGCTCTCCGTGTCGCCGATCACGCCAATGATGACCCGGTTGGCGCCCGTCGACTGATGGATGTCGAAGCCGCGATCGATGAGGTACGCCTTTATGTTGTCCTGGGCCTCTGCATCGGCCTCCCTACGCATAACTATCAGCACCTGAAATGCCCTCCCGGACCGTTAATGTTCGCCGCTGGTCATGATACGCTCCAGCCTGCGCGATTCGTCGACCACCCTCTCGAAGAGCCTGACGATGGCCTGATCGTCAAGAGGGCCCGTATTCTCCGCGCTCATCCGCGTGAAGATCCGCTTCTCCCTGGCGGGATCGTAAATCGGCAGATCGAGCCCCTTCTTCAGTTCACCGATCCTGAGGGCGAGCGAGGCGCGCTCGTTGAAGATCCGCAGCAATTCGCTGTCCAGCCGGTCTATGTTTTCCCTGATGTCATCTATGGTCATGTCAACCTCGGAACTGCTTCTTGACGAAAGTATCGCGCTTCCAATTGGCGTCATCCACCCCGGGGTGGTCTATGTTGTAGTTGAGGCCGCGCGACTCCTTCCTGAGCATGGCGCAGGAGACGATGAGTTGGGCGACCGTGGTGATGTTCCTGAGTTCGATCAGGTCCGAGGTGACGATGAAGTTCCAGTAATACTCCTCGATCTCGTCCTGGATCAGCTCGATCCGGCGCATGGCGCGCGCCAGCCTCTTGTCGCTCCTGACGATGCCGACGTAGTTCCACATCAGGCGCCTGACCTCGTCCCAGTTTTGCGAGACCACCACCATCTCGTCGGAATCGGTGGCGGTGCCGCAATCCCACACCTTTATCGGGGGGTAGGTGAACTCCTCGTCCTTGATGACCTCGACCGCATGCTGGAAGGCGCGCCCGGCGTAAACCGCGGCCTCCAGCAATGAATTGCTGGCGAGCCGGTTGGCGCCGTGCAGTCCGGTGAAGGCGACCTCGCCGATAGCGTAGAGGTGCTTCAGGTCCGTCTCCGCGTTGCCGTCCACCACCACGCCGCCGCAAAGATAATGAGCCGCGGGGACCACGGGGATCTGATCCTTGGTCATGTCGATGCCGAAGTCGAGGCAGGTCTGGTAGATGTTGGGAAAGCGCGAGGTTATGTATTCCTTGTCCCGGTGGGTGATGTCGAGATAGACGCAGTCGTCGCCGTAGGTCTTCATCTCGTTGTCGATGGCGCGCGCCACGATGTCCCGGGGCGCCAGGTCCTTGAGCGGATGGTAGCGCTCCATGAACGCGGTGCCGTCCCGGCGCCTGAGTATCGCCCCCTCGCCCCGCACGGCCTCCGAGATGAGGAAGGAGCGGGCCGTCGGATGGTACAGCGTGGTCGGGTGGAACTGCATGAACTCCATGTTGGCGATGGTGGCCCCTGCGCGGTAAGCCATGGCGACGCCGTCTCCGGTCGCCACGTCCGGGTTGCAGGTGTACAGGTACACCTTCCCGGCGCCCCCGGAGGCCAGCAGCGTGATGCGCGAGGCGAAGGTCTTGACCACCCCCGTATCGATGTCGAGGACATGCGCCCCCAGGCAGCGGTTTTGCTCCAGGCTCTTTTTCAGCACCTTCGATTCGGTGACGAGATCGATGGCGATGTGGTTTTCATATATGGTGATGTTGTCGTGGGCCCGGGCCGCCTGGACCAGGGCGCGCTGTATCTCGCGGCCGGTGATGTCCTCCGCGTGCAGGATGCGCCTGGCGCTGTGCCCCCCCTCGCGGGTCAAGTCGTAGCCGTCGCCGCTCTTTGTGAACTGCACTCCCCAATCGATCAGGTTCGCTATCACCTGCGGCCCCTCCTCGACCACCATGCGCACCACGTCCTCGTGGCAGATGCCGGCGCCGGCGACCAAGGTATCCTGCACGTGGGCGTCGAAGGTATCTTCCTCGGACGACACCGTGGCGATTCCGCCCTGCGCGTAATTTGTGGCGGATTCAGCTATATCACGCTTGGTGACCACGGCAACCGTGCCGTGGGCCGCCGCCTGCAGAGCGAAGGAAAGCCCCGCGATGCCGCTGCCGATCACCAGAAAATCACTTTTCACCTTCATGACTCCCCCGATAAGGCTATATTTGTGCGTTTCATTGGAAAACGCGCAAATTATTGATCTCCGCGTCATTTTTGTCAAGACTTTTGACAGGTTATCAAACTGAAAGAGCACATTAAACCTTGAATTATCGAGTTTATTGGTCTATATATTTTGAAGGCAAATTTTCCCACCCATTAAAAATTCAAGGAAGCTCATGGGCCTAAAGACGCACAGCCTACTTCTCATCGCCTTTTTGGCACTGACAGCGATGGCGTGTTCCATCCCGGCACCGGCTCGTGCCGATATTTACCGTTACGAGGATTCCGACGGCACCCTTCATTTCACCGACGCGCCGACCGACAGGCGCTTCAAGGTGTTCATGAGGGACGTCAAGAAGGACAGGAAGTTAAGAACCGCCTTCAGGCTCCCCGGCTACGCCCGTGACCCCGCCCAATTCGAGCCGATCATAAGTTCCTTTTCGCGCGAGTTCGGCGTCGACAGCTCCCTGGTCAAGGCGGTGATACATGCCGAGTCGGGGTACAACCCGAACGCGGTCTCTCCCAAGGGAGCCCAAGGGCTGATGCAGTTGATGCCCAGTACGGCCAAGGGATTGAAGGTGGCCGACTCTCTTAATCCCTCCGACAACATCAGGGGCGGCGTACGCTACCTCAGGTTTCTGCTGGACACCTTCAAGGGAGACGAGTCCCTGGCACTCGCCGCCTACAACGCGGGTCTCGGCACCGTGGCCAAGTACGGCGGCATCCCCCCATACCGGGAAACCCAGACCTACGTGGCGAAGGTTTTGAGCTACAGGAACAACTACAGATAGGCGTAAAGGCAAAAAAAGCATGGCGAGATCCACCCAGGCCCAGATACTGAACCTCCCCAACATAATCACCATGGTGCGCATAGCGGCCATACCGCTTCTTTGCGTCCTGCTCCTCTCCCCCGATCGCGAGTCCGGCTTCTGGGCGGCGGCGCTCTTCGCGGCCGCCTCGGTCACCGACTGGCTGGACGGTTACCTGGCCAGGCGCATGGGAATCGTCACCGTATTCGGCAAGTTCCTCGATCCGATAGCCGACAAGCTGATCGTCATGTCCGCGCTCATCATGATCCTCCCTTTCGGGCGGGTGCCTGCCTGGATGGTGCTGGTGATCCTCGGGCGCGAGATGATCATCACCGGGCTGCGCAGCATCGCCTCCAGCGAAGGGGTGGTGATACAGGCCAGCAACCTAGGCAAGTTCAAGACCATCTTTCAGTTGGTCGCCATCATAGGCCTCTTGTTGCACTACGAATACCGTTGGTTCTTCTCCATCGACCATCCGCTTCTGATAGTCAACATGCACAACGTCGGGATGTTCTATCTCTGGATCGCCACGGTAATCACCATCTGGTCCGGCGTCGATTACCTGTACAAGTTCGTCAGATTGATAACGAAATAGAAATTTCCCATTGACAGGCAAAAAGAATCAGGTTATAAACGGGTTCCTTCGATGCACAAGGGCGGCGTGGCCAAGTGGTAAGGCAAAGGACTGCAAATCCTTCATTCCCCGGTTCAAATCCGGGCGCCGCCTCCAAATAAATTAAGGGCTTACGGTTAATCACCGTAAGCCCTTTTTTTTCATGCCACAATAAATCTTTCACTCCCCGATAATCTTTGGTGAATTCGAAGCTGGCCGGCTCAAATTTGCAGATGAACCATCTTTCGTCGTGGTTAACGGTTCAATTTGTCCCGTCCTGCCCAGCACCCTTTCACGTCCCCGAACCCACTCCTCGACCTCCGTTAGGTGCCACCCCACTGAACCAGTTCCCAACTTCACCCTCGCGGGAAATTTGCCGCTTTTCCATCCGACACTGCGTGGAGTGGCTAAGCCCGATGAGTTCCGACGCTGCGTAGGTCAGCTTGGGAGCAACCAACCGGTTGACGGCCGGGTCCTCGCCACGGCAGAGAGCCCGGAACGTGGTAATGGCTAGCAACCAACCATGACCCCGAGTCCTGCGTCGGCTCATCGCGAGGTGGGCGGCGAAGCGTAGACAGGGGCTCACAACCGGCGGTGGATCAAGGCCCGCCCCGGTCTCGGCAGCAAGAAGCTAGGCTTCCAGCAAGGCCTTCAAATCCTTGAGCAAGAGGAACAGATGATAGGGGTCCGTCGGGCTGGGCTCAAATTCCCAACCCTCATACCAGGCTCTGGCGGCATCATCCTTAGCATGCACCAGCAATGTACGAATACCTGCGATATCGGCAGCCTGCAGTGTTCTGAACAGAGCATCCTTCAACAAGGCTGCGCCAAGTCCCATACCCTGATGTGCATTATCAACTGCCAACCGCGCCAGGATCATCACGGGAACAGGATGGCGAGCCAACCCCTTGCCTACACGCACAGGAGCTGCCTCCGGCTCGACACTTCCAACCACAAGGCTGTAATAACCAACAACTTCGCCCGATTTACAGCAGACATAGGTCTGCGCGCTGTTGGCCTTTTGGTTCACCAAGGCATAGCGCTGCAAAAACTGGTTCAGCGCATGTTGGCCGCAATCGAATGATGCGACCGAATCTGCGGCCTCAAGCTTGCGAACGGGTTCGTACCCCAAAGAAGTCAATCGAGCATCCCCGGCTTGTTCAGCAATTCAGCCAGTCGCGGCTTGGCTTGCACCGGCCTGTCCAGTGCCTGCAGGAATGCCGTCCAGCGCGTCTCGTCCAACTCGAAACGGCGACGGTCCGCCAGAGCCTGATTGGCAGCCGTGATACCGGCATCTAGTAAAAATTCGCTTACATTCTTGTGGCAGGTGCGCGCCGCCTCCTGCAACAATTTCTTAATCGGAGCACTGGCGCGGACATCGATACGCTCGGTTTTTGAGCTGGTTACGGTAGGCATGAAAACCTCCTTTGCATTCTTTCGGCCAGTATAACGTACGGACATTGTCCTGACAAGTAAATCGTATCATACTCACAGCAACCGGCCCAACCTTCCTTTTTCCTCGAGTGAAACGGTTATCCAGGCAACTCATATGTGTCCCTGAAGGACCAAGTCTGAATTTCGAACTCCCGGAAAATCGCTCAACGCCTAACCTTCATCAAGACCCGGCTCTGGTCGCCGGATGCGCATCATTACGGGCAACGCCGCACCCCCCGCAGAGTGAGCTGAATTTCTTCGATAGATTCGTACATGTCAACCTCCATGCGTCGCTTGCTCGCAATCAAGTAATGGAGCGGCCCATCAAGAACGCTGAACGGGTTCTCAATCCCCCCTGACGTAACGCTGCCCCGCCAGGGTGAGCAGAAATCCTCCGGCTCCGGCGCCCCCCCATGCAGGCCCGACAAAAACCGCCAGCATCAATCCATCCAAAAGGCAGATCCCCGCCAGCAGTGCCGGTATGACCGGAAATGTGAAAGGGTCCCGTCGGGTGTTATCGAAACGCGCCACCAGGCTCAAGGCGACTATATAGGCGAACTGAACGCTTCCTGCCAGGACTACGGCGGCGGCAAGCCGGCCGCTGACTGCGAAGGCGGCTACCGCATACACCAGGAAGCGGCAGGAGGCCATGAGAAGTACGCTTAGCGGATTCCGCTTGTGATACCGGTCGTAAAGCACGATAGCGGCTAACAGCAGCAGCGCTGCGCCGACGCCGATCAGATATGGCGTAACGGCGAGCAGACCTAAGCCGACAGCAAAGAGCGCGACGGTCAGGATGCGTGCATCACGCACAGGGATCTTCCCCGAAGGGATCGGCCTGAACGGCTTATGCACCCGGTCATGCTCCCGGTCGCAGATGTCGTTCAGCGCCATGCCCGCCAGATAGAAACAGGAGAGCGACACTGCGAGCAACATGACGGTCACGGCGGCTACTCGCGCACCGGAAAGCAGGCAGCCGACAAGGACGTTGGTCCAGACGGTCGGAAGATTGCTGACCCTGCCAAGGTCAAGGTGGGCCTTCATGGTGCTTGCTATGGCGGCCACGATCAATTGTCCGCCAGATGGCGCAGCAGCAGACCGTACACGCCCGCCGCGTCGATGCCGCCGGCATCAAGCAGCCTCGGCTCGCTGGTCATGAAGATCGGCCCTGCGGCGGGATCGTCGGTGACCCTTCCGTGGGAGCCTTTGACGAGGGTGGCATCCAGGGGGATGACGTCCATCAGGTAGCGAAGGCCGCAGATCTTCTTCGCCAGGGTCAGCCCAATCTTCAGCTTGGGCAGCTTTAGAGACGGGTCGAGGAACAGCTCGCACGGGTCGTACCCCGGCTTTGCGTGGATGTTGACGGTGCGGGCGAAATCGGGCGCCTTGGCATCGTCCAGCCACCAGTAATAGGTGAACCAACTTGAGGCTTCGGTGATCAGTACCAGTTCGCCGGAGCGCTCATGGTCCAGCCCTATGCCCCGCTTCCCCTCCCCCGCCAGCACTTGCTCGACTCCCGGCAGTTTGGCAAAGATCTCCCTGACTACCGGGATGTCGCGCCGATCGCGTACATATATATGGGCCACCTGGTGATCGGCCACCGCGAAGGCCCGGCTCGCTCCCGGATCCAGGTATTCCCGTCCCAGGTCCACCTTCAGTGAGAGCAGACCCGCCTCGCGCAGCGCCCGATTCGGGTGGACCGGACGCCGCACCTGCGTGATGCCGTATTCGGAGAGCACCACCACCTGGCAACCGCGCCCGCGAAAGTAGTCCAGCAGCTTGCCGCAGAGGGCATCGATCTCGGACAAGTCGCTCGCGATGTCCCCTTCGGGACCTACCCTTTGCAGGCAATAATCCAGGTGAGGAAGATAAACCAGTTGCAGCGTCGGGCGATACTGCTCCTCCAGGGCGATCGCCGCGCGTCCGATCCACTGGCTGGAAACAATGGAGGTGGCGGGCCCCCAGAACTGGAACAGGGGGAACTGGCCGAAGTCTGCGTTGAAGCGGGGGCGCAGTTCGGCGGGGATGCTGTAGCAGTCGGGGAGCTTGCGGCCGTCGGCGCAGTAAAGGGGACGCGGGGTAACCGCGTAGTCCGCGTCGGTGACCATGTTGTACCACCAGAAGGTGTTGGCGCAGGTAAAGGCGGGATCGCGCCGTTTTGCCTCATGCCACAGTTTTTCCCCCTGCACCAGCCGGTTCGACTGGCGCCAGAACAGCACTTCCCCAAGATCGCGAAAGTACCAGCCGTTGCCGACGATGCCGTGCTCATCGGGGAGCTTCCCGGTCAGATAGGTGGACTGGACGGAACAGGTAAGCGCGGGGGTGATGCCCCTTATGTCGGCGCTGCCGGCTAGAAGTTCCGACAGACGCGGCGTTTGGGGTCCGATCAGGGAGCGGGTGAGCCCTGCTACGTTAAGGACAACGGTCCGTTTCATCAATCGTCTCCTGCAGCCACCGGATTTCCCGGATGATCGCGTCGGCTACCCCCCCCGTGCGTAGGTGCGGCGGCAGAGCTCCCCAGGTGTAGGTTTCGACTTCCAGAAGGACGCTCCGGTCCAGGCGGGACAGAAGCTGCTCGGCGAAAAACCGGGTGGTCCGGAACTCCTCGGTGCGCTCCAGGAAGAGAGGGAGATGGAAGTGGCAGCGCCACTCGTCCCCCCCCTCCCCCCGATGCAATCGCAGGGCGTCCGGCAGGTCGTCGTAGCGGGTGAGCACGCCGTCGCAGCTTCGGATCACGACCTGGTGCAGGTAGCACGGCTCCTGGAAGGGGATCAGGGCCTCGCGCCGGTCATGCCGCAGGCTAAGCGCCGAGGAGACCTGTACCTTGCCGATGCGTATCCCGGAAGCGGTTAAAAGGGAAAGGACCTCCGCCGGTTCCTCGAACTGCATTGCCAGGTGACAGCAGTCGAGGCAGATCCCGATGCGGTCTTGCAGCGTGTGCGGGAAATTCATCCGGAACAGGAATCGCACCAGGTCGGCGCTTGTTTCCAGGAAGCAGGCCGGTTCCGGCTCCAGGGCGAGGATTATATCCGCCCCCTTTTCCTGCCTCAGCCGCTCCAGGTGCAGCAATAACTCCAGCAGCCTTTCCCGGACCAGCAGATGTTCGCCTGAGGCAAAGTGCCTTTTGAAGCCGACAGGAACGGTCGATATGGAACCCGAGGCGCCCTCCGGGAGCCAGTCAGCCAACAAGGTCGCCAGTTGCTTGGTGTAATCGACGCGCTCCCGGCTGCGCCAGTCGGGTAGATAGGCGCCCTCCTTGATCCGGGTGCCGTGAAAGGCGCCGAAGGGGAAGCCGTTTATGGTTGGTACGAAGCAGCCCTGCGCGCTGAGCCAGTCGGAAAAAAGAGCCGCGCCCCCCGCCGAAAGTTCCGAGGCGGCCCGCGCCGAAAGCCGCAGCCCGATCGGGAAGGGACACTCCGGAGAGACGGCTTCCTTCACCCTTGGTATGCATTGCTTCAGGGCCGCGAAGGTCTCCAGCCACGACTCCCCAGGATGGATGTTGGTGCAATAGGTGATCAGGCGACGCTGAACTTGGGACACTGGCTGAGAAACTCCCTCGGGTTGTCGTGGAATACCCTCTTTATCGACGGTTCCGGATACCCGCGGCGCCGCATCTCGTTGACGGTCTTAAGGGTGGCCAGGGGATCGCTGACGCTCCAGTCGGCCGAGGAGTTGATGCAGATCCGCTCGGGGCCGAAGACCTCCAGCGCATCCACGGCGCGCGCCGGACTCCCCTTGGAGTCGGGATAAAGGGTGAGTCCGGACCAGAACCCGTTGTCCTTGATCTCGGCGATGGTGTGCTCTTCCGCATGATCGATCAGCACCCGCTGCGCAACGATGCGCGGCTCGTTGCGCAGGATGTCCATTATGATGCGCGTTCCCTTCAGCTTGTCTTCCAGGTGGGGAGTGTGGATCAACAGCAGCTCGCCGCGTTCCGCCGCTAGGGCCACCTGCAGCTCGAAGATCCTGATTTCGTTGCGGCTGTTCTTATTGAGACCGACTTCCCCTATGCCAAGCGCGGTGGGTCTATCCAGATACTTGGGGAGAATGGCCAGCACCTCCTCCGAGAGCGTCAGGTTCTCGGCTTCCTTGGCGTTCATGCCGATCCAGCAGTAGTGCCGGACCTTGAATCTGGCCGCCCGGGCCGGCTCCGAAACCGTCAGCTGGTTGAAGTAGTCGTGGAAGCTCGCCACCCCGCTTCGGTCGAATCCGGGCCAGAAGGCGGGCTCGGCTATGGTGTGGATCCCCCCAAGGGCCAGAGCCAGGTAATCATCGGTGGTCCGGGAGACCATGTGCATGTGCGGGTCAATTATCTTCATGGGTCCCCCCCGCCCAGGCGCCCGTCGCCTTCAGCCCCAAAGCACTCTCGACAGGTTCCGTGCTCTGATCGCTGAAACAGAGCTGGATCGCCCTGGTCCGCCCGCCCCCCGGCTCCAGCAGTAGCCCTAGCGCCCGGATGAAGGCCCGGTACCGGAAGTCCCCCTTGCCGGCCCCTGCCCCCTCTGCGGCCAAATCAAGCTCCTGCCTTGGCTCCCCGTCCCCTCCCCTGTCGACCCGGTCCAGGAAGGAGGCGATTTCCAGCAGCCGGGCCCGGTTCTCAAGAAAATAGGTGTCGAGGATCTCTTGCATTGTCAAGTTGCAGTTCGGTCTGGTCATCCCTGGTCTCCATCTCTTTTTTGCGTGCAGATAGGGTGGTGATGCAGCGCCGGTACAGCCCGGGGTCGATGTCGTGCCGGTCAAGCCTTGCACCGATCCCGTTTAGGAGTGGAATCGACAACTCGCCCCCGAGGTGTTCCTGGAACTCCTTCAGCGCTTTAGCGACGTTGATCTCCCCCAGCGCCGGATGGTAGAGCTCGAAGCCGATCCCCTCCAAGGTGGCGAATATGCGACGCAGGTCGGATTCGCGGACGAGCCCCAAGCGGCAAGAATACAGGGAATCGAGGGCGATACCGATGGCGACAGCCTCCCCGTGCCTGATTCTTCCGCCTGTCAGTTCCTCCAGCTTGTGCGCGGACCAATGGCCGAAATCGAGCGGTCGCGATGAACCGAATTCGAAGGGGTCCCCACAGCTGCCGATGTGTTCCAGGTGCAGCTCGGCGCAGCGGATGATCATCCGCTGCATCGCCCGCGGCGAAAAGGCAGCCAGGTCGCCCCGCGCGTCGTGGAGAAAATCGAAGAAGGCCTTGTCCCTGATCAGGGCCACCTTGACCGCCTCGGCGATCCCGGAGCGCAGTTCGCGCTCCGGGAGCCGGTCCAGGAAATCGAAGTCGTTGATGACCGCGTAGGGAGGGGCGAAGCAACCGGTGAAATTCTTGCGCCCAAAGGCGTTGATACCGTTCTTGACGCCGACCCCGGCGTCGTTCATGGCGAGCGTTGTAGTCGGCATCCGGATCAGACGGATGCCGCGGTGAGCGGTCGCCGCGGCGAATCCGGTTGCGTCGAGCACTGCCCCCCCGCCGATGGCAAGGATGAAGGAGTGACGGCAAAGGCCGTTTTCCTCCACCATGGCATGAATCCGCTGCGCCTCTGCCGGACCGTTCTTGCACGCTTCGCCGCCGCCCATAACCATCGGTGGGGCTAGAAATTCCGCTTCATCCGCATGGACCTCGATGAACCGGTTGAACTTTTCAAGAAATCCAATCGTCAGCCGCAAGACCTCGGAATCTATGACGGTAAGTATCCTGCTTTTTCTCTTCACGGTGCCATAGAGGATCTCTTTCAGGACCGGGTTACTCTCGCTGAACGCATCGTGAGTAAAAAAGACCGGATAGGAGTAGCCGACACTGAAATCCTGCTGGATCCTTTTCATAAAAACCTCAGCCAGATACCGCGATGCAGAAAGAAAACCGTGAACAGTCTTTCATATACCGACTGATTGTCAACGGGCATTCCACGGATGAAGTGAAATACTTGGGCTATTTGCGATTCCGGCGTCCATTAACTGAAAAAGGAGCGACAGCGTGTCGCTGTCAGCTCCTTTTCCCCTTCGCACCAATCCACCCAAACCTGCGACTCCCCCCTTCCGTTCCGAGGCTATTGGTTTATCGATAGCTTCTTCATCAGGTCGTAGAGGGTCGGCCGGCTCACCCCGAGATCCTCCGCCGCCTTCAGGATGTTGCCCGACTGGCGTTCCATGGCGTTTAGAATCATCTCCCGCTCCATCCGCTCCCTGGCGGCCTTCAGCGAGACGCCGTCGCCGATTGGCACCGGCATCTCGGGCGGCTCTACATCGCAACCCAGCTCAAGGGGGCCGACGCTGGAGCCGTCGCACATGATGACGGCGCGCTGCACCCGGTTTTTCAACTCGCGCACGTTGCCCGGCCAGTTATGCTTTTTCAAAAATCCCAGACCGGCGCTGGAAAACCTGAGCGCCCTTTTCTTGTTCTCCTTGGCATAGAGCCTGAGAAAGTTCTCGGCGACGAGCTGGATGTCATCGCCCCTGTCACGCAGCGGAGGGAGCTTTATGGTGATGACGCCGATCCGGTAATAGAGATCCTCCCTGAAGCGCCCCTCCTCGATAGCCTTGGCTATATCGACATTGGTGGCACAGGTGGTGCGCGTGTCGACGGAGATCTCCTCCCTCCCGCCTACCCTTTGCAGGGTACCTTCCTGCAGAAACCGCAAAAGCTTCACCTGCAGATTCACCGGGAGCTCGCCGATCTCATCCAGAAAGAGCGTCCCCTTGTGGGCGAACTGCAGCTTTCCCCTGACAGCGACGTGGGCGCCGGTGAAGGCCCCTTTTTCGTGGCCGAACAGCTCGCTCTCCAAAAGGTTCTCCGGAATGGCCCCGCAGTTGATCGCCACCAGCGGCCCCTTGCGGCGCAGGCTCGCCTCGTGGATGGCATTGGCCACCAGTTCCTTGCCGGTGCCGCTCTCCCCGGTGATCAGGATCGGCGCGTTGGAGACGGCTACCTTGCGGATGGTGTGGAAAACCGCCTGCATCTCGGCGCAGGAGCCGACCATTCCCCACTGGTCGTCGGCGCTATCTGGTCCGGCCGCGCCTTGCCGGAGGTTCTGCTCCTCGATGTTGGCGAGATGAAAGGCCCGTCCGATGATCACCTTCAATTCGCTCAGGACCGGCGGCTTGGCGTAGAAGTCGAACGCCCCCATGCGCATGGCCCGGAGCGCGTTCTCCCTCTCGTTGTTTCCGGTCAGCATGACGATCTTCACCGCCGGATTGAGACCGAGCATCTCGTCCAGGCAGCGAAACCCTTCCACGGAGCTGTCCGCGTAGGGGGGGAGCCCCAGGTCGAGCACCACCACGCTCGGCTGCTCGGTACGGAAAAGCGCGAGCGCCTCCCTCGCGTCGGCGGCCAGAAATATCTGAAAATCCTGGCTCAGCCCCCATTTCAACTGCTGCCGGATATCGTCGTTATCGTCGACAATTAGTAGCTTTTTCACTGACTCCTCCTTCATGCCGCCCGTGTAATCACCCCGGCCAGGTCGACCGCGGGTAACGGGAACCATACGGTGAAAACGGTCCCCTCTCCTTCGACACTGGACACATCTATCCTGCCGCCGTGCGCCGCCACTATCTGGCGGGACTGGTACAACCCTATGCCAAGCCCCGTCAGCTTCGAGGTGCGGAAGGGGACGAACAGCTCGTTTTTGACAAAGCGCGGCGACATGCCGCACCCCTTGTCCGTGATCCTTATGAAAGGCTCGCCGGCGGATCCTACCTCCGCCAGTATCGGAGCCCCCGGTTGCGAAGCCTCCGCGGCATTGAGGAACAGGTTCAAAAGAACCTTTTGGAGCTCCTCGTCGTCAGCCATGACGGTCTCCGGGGTACCCCGCACCGTGATGGCGCTACCTTGAACCATCTGGGCGCTTTTCCGGGCAACGGCCAGGAGATTGACCGGCCGCATATGGAGCAGCTCGCTCTCGCCCAGGTTCCTGAGCCGGCCGATCAAGCCGTGCATCTTCCTGGTGGTGCTACCGAGGCTGGAGAGCATGTCCTTTTGAAATTCCGGGTTATCCAGATGCTCCCTCGCGTTCTCCACGACAAGCGATATGGTCGCGGCCAGATTTTTCAGGTCATGCACCACGAAAGTGGCGAGGCTGCCTACCGCCTCCATCGCCTTTGCTTTGGTGAGTTGTTCGGAGAGCCGCTGGTGCTGGATGGCGACGGAGACCTGGCGGGCAATGGTCTTCATCAGGTCGTAATCCTCATAGCGGTACTGCTCGTTGGGCACCACCTGCTCGCCCAGGATTATGAAGCCGGTAAGGGTTTCGGCCTCGAAAAGCGGTATCACGAAGGAGATCGGATGGCTCTCCAGGAGGAGCCGGTTTTCCTCCAGTATCTCCGGGTTGTCGTCCCTGCTGCAAAATATCCAGCGTTTTTCACGCAGATAGGCGACGAGCGAATTGTCGTCGGAGATGGTCACCCGCAACTGCTCCATCTGCTGAAAAGCCGTGGCGCAGTACCAGCCGCACCCTTGCTGATGCTGGTACAGCGCTCCACCTCTCACGCCGAAGATGTCGCAGTAGGCCGACAGCACCCTCTTAAGCAGCTCTTCACCGCTGTCAAAGGTGGTCAACCTCTCGGTCAGGCCAAGCCACTGCGCCCGGTAATCGTACTTGCTCTGATAAAAATTCTTGTGCAGGAATATCTTCATCTCCCGCTTGACCCGCTCGGAAAGGAGCAAAAGTATCAGCAAGATCCCCGCGACAAAGGCGAGCGAGAGCGTGAGCACGCGAGGAAAGAACGGCCCGAAGTACTTCATCCCTTCGCCAAGCACGCCCAGAAGCAGCAGGTACCCGGCGATCACGGTGAGCACGACCGACTTCAATACCACAGCCTGGGAGACCTTCACCCGCGCGCTACCCCGCCAGTGGGTACGGGAGTAAGCCATCATCAGGCACGCCACTACGAAAAGCAGCGAGCGTAGCGGCACCAGATCCATATTGAGCGTGCGGTACAAGAGGGAGTTCGAGTAGTAGAAGACCAATACGGCGAGCATGGAGCCCAAGGCCACGATATCGAGTTTCACGCGCCACAAGGCTTCCGATGACGCATTGACTAGCGTCGATTCCAGATTGGTGAGCGCTGCCACCAACAAAACCAGGATGGTGACGTAAAAATAATAGCCGGTATCAGTCAGAAACAGCATCCGCTCGGAGGGGAAATCCGGAGCGTAGAACAGCGCCTCGACCGGCAGAAAAACTGGAACCAGGACCAGCAGGCAGCAGGCCGCCAGCATGACGCGGTTGAGTCGACCCACCCCCCGCTCGGTGGTGTCACGGGCATAGGTGAGGCTTAGCAGCAGCCAGAGCACGGGCAAAAGCGCCTCGACGAACAGCGAGCAGCTCTTCCAGGGAACGCCCGGTGCAAACCCGCTCAAAGCAAAGAAATCCAGCAACTCCAAAAGCGCGGTCGCGAAGAACGGTACCGCGAGAAAGCTGAGCTGACCGCTTCTTCGCTCCAGTTGAAGAATCCTCAGCATGGAGACCAGCAGCAAAATAACCGCGACCAGCGAAACCGCCATGTGCCCCCCTTGACTAATTCACCCACCGCACTAACATCCAGTGCGCGGCGAAGCGTACTAAAGCTCCACCCCCTGATTCCGGCGGCGCCCTTAACCTCTGCCTCAATATAGACTTTTTTCAACTCATCGAGGCAAAAACGAGACGATCGCCGGGAGGAAGTCCTTGAGAAAATCATCCCCTAAGGCGGCGGCCTTCTCCTGATCCCCCCGAAACGGCACCGAGATGCGAATGAACGAGGCGTCGCGACGCCGGTGCAGGAACGAGTTGACGATCTGCTGCCCCTTCAGGGAGAATTCCTCGGAGAGGCTCTTGCCGCGCACCTGGTACCAGTAAAGGAAAAGCTCGCTGTTATCGCCTTTACTGTAGACCGCCCGCACCAGGTTCAGCTTCCGGTCCGCCACGGAAATCTTGTCACGGGCGCTGGACTGCTCCATCCAGCCGCTGCCAGGCAGGCAGTGCTTGGGAGAATGGATCTCGCCCCCTCCCTTGCCGCCGCCATGGTAGCCGATGTAGAGCTGGACCTTGTCCCCTTGCGTGTTGGCGTACTGCCGCACCAGGACGTCGGTTGCCTTCAACACGTTTTGCACCTCGCTTGAGAGTTGCGACTCTCCGGTCATGCGCCACTGGCTGACCGCGGTGGGAAACTGATCGAACGGCTTGTTGATCGGAACGCCCAGGTCGCGGTGCAGACTCAGATAGAGACCGGTTGCGATCAGCAAGAGGTAGACGGCTACAAAATGTCCTTTCCCGATCATGGCCCACCTCTCTTGCGGGCGAGCAGGGAACCGAGCGCTATCATGAGCACTATGGCGACCACGAAGACGGCCATGCCGGCGAACTCGTGAAAGAACCCTTCGGCTGCCTGGGCCCCCCAGTACTGCGCCAGCAGGCCGGTAACGATCACCCTCAGAGCGTTGGCTGAAATGGCGATCGGGATAGCGGCTAAGATCAACACCCCCCTCCTGAGCGGGGAGATGTTCAGGAAAAATGCATACGCCACCGCCAGCGCCAGCAGCGAGATGAGCGACCTGATGCCGCTGCAGGCGTCCGCCACCTCAAGCGTGGTGAGCGGCAACATGATTATGTTCCCCTCCCGCATGACGACCACCCCCATCAGCTTCAGCGAGGCGATGGAGACGCGCGTCACAAACAGCTTGAGCGGAAAGGCGATCATGTCGTAGATGATGTAGGGGAGCGGGACCATGAACATCAGGTAGGCAAGCGGCATCAACGTGAGCCGGAACAGCCGCTTTCCGAAGAAGAAAAGGGTCATCCCGGCCAGGGTGACCACCAGGGAACTCCTCATGGTGAAGAATTCAGTTCCGACCCAGCCGATCATCAACTGCAGCAACCCGAACAGGACGAGCGCGAGTCCCGGCCACCACGGCTCTACTAGGACAGCGCCCAGTTCCCGGCGCCGTTCATACAGGAAGTACCCGGCGATGAGCGGCACGATGAAGCCGTGGGAATAATTGGCATCCTCGTACCACTGGTTGGCCATGTCGGGCAGTACGCCCCGGTAGACTCCCGCCAAGATCAGCAGCGCGATCAGAAACTGCATCCTGTAGTTTTTAATCGCTTCGGAAACTGTCACTGTCTGGGCCTCTACTGACAAAGGGTGGAAAAAGAGAGCATGGTGTGAATATAAATCAGATTACAGCGTCAAGCACAAATTGACAAGTGTTAATTCTTTATGTTAAACCTTCTTATGCTCGACACGAATTATGATGTACACTTTACAATCGAGAGAGTTAATGCCATTTCATGTCTACACTAAACCAGTAGGAATGCTCACCTAAGACTTCAGATTCACTTCGGGTGTAGGAGGCAGCGAGATGACTGGACAAACCATGCCGCGACAGAAACAGGAAACCTGCATTATCAGCAGCATTCCTTTTTTTTCCACCTTGCAACCGGAAGAAATCGAGCAGGTGGAAAAACTCTTCAGAAAAAGGAGCTATGAAAAAGAGCAGATAGTCCTGTATGAGGAAGACACCTCCAACTACATGTACCTGATATACTCCGGCAAAGTGCGGGTCGTCAAAATGAACAAGGACGGCAAGGAGCAGATCATCACCATTCACAAGAAGAACGATTTCTTCGGCGAGATGTCGCTTCTGGACGGCAAGACCTCCCCCGCCACCATCATAGCCCATGAGAACTCCACCATCGGACTGCTGCACAAAAACGACTTCGAGGAGCACCTGCTGCGCAACGAAGGTATCCGCCGCAAGATCATCGATCTTCTCTGCGGGCGGCTCCGGGATTCCTGGGAGATGATCAAGATTCTGAGCTTCAACGCGGAGAACGCCCAGGACCGGGTGGTCTCGCTTTTGGACCGCCTGGGGGAGTTGTACGGGGTGAGGGACGACCGCGGGGTGATCATAGACGTGAAGATGACGCACCAGCAGATGGCAAGCTACGCATCGGTGACGCGCGAGACCATGAGCCGGGTGCTGCGGAACCTTGAAAAGGCGGAGACAATCAGCATCCTGGACAGCAAGGCTATACTGCTTAACAAGAGCTTCTTCGCGGCTAAAGTCAAAAAAGATCCGGAAGGAGTGAAGGCATTCCTGTGACACCCCTGCCGGACCCATCTTGATTGTTTGAAGGTAATCCCCGCCTAAAGACCCCTTATGACCTTCTAGTAGCGGGTCACGGACGCTGATGCTGCACTGAAGTTGGCGGCCGCATCATGAGCACAACATAACGATGACATCGCCGGTATTAACGACACCGTCCGGCGCATGCTTACCGTTTTTTAAGACGAGACGACTTCTTCTCTGGTGGCGTTTCGCTCAGCGTTATCGTGACGCTGCCGCTAGCACCAGCGGATACGTTACCGGCCGCATCCTTGATCCAGGCATAGGCGGTCCTTGTTCCTGCAGCGGAGAAGGTGAACGAGGAAGGCGCCGCAGCGCTCCATTGCGCAACGCCGGCCAAAGGAACAGTGGCGCTTTCGGTCACCAGGTAACCGGAAATCCCCACGTCATCACTTCCGGCAAAGGAAGATATGCCGACTGTCAGTGAATCGGAAGTCGAGGGGATCGAGAAGGAGCTTATTACCGGGGCGACGGTATCGGGAAGCGTGATGGCAACACTACTGCTCACCCCGGCCGAAACATTGCCGGCAGCATCCTTGGTCCAGGCATAGGCTGTCCTTACTCCTTCAGCGGAGAAGGTGAAGGAGTAAGGCACCGCAGCGCTCCATCCGGGTGCGCCCGCTGCAGGTGCGGATGCGCTTTCCGTAATCAGATATCCGGCTACCGCGACGTCATCGCTCGCGACAAAGGAGGAGACGGCAACCATAAGAGAAGTAGCACTCACGGGCATCGTGAAGGAGCTTATCGCTGGGGGGACCGTGTCCGGCGCGACATTATTGACCAGCACCGATATGTTGGAGCTCTGGGCAAAATTGCCCGCCGCATCATAAGCCTTTGCCACCAGGACATGCACTCCATTGACGACAAAGGAGGTATCCCAGTTAAAACTATGGGGAGCCTTATTCCCGGCGTATAAAAGTTGCCCGTCCTCGTAAAACTCCACCCTGCTCACTATGGAGTCGTCAGCAGCCGTTGCCGAGACGACGATCGTCCCGCTCACCACGGTACTGTCGAGCGGCGAGGTCAGCGAGACCGATGGAGGAGTTACGTCCCATGCTTCAACGGTCACGGATACTTTCTCAGATTCAGTCAGATTGCCCGCGGAGTCATATGCTTTTGCCTGCAGCGTATAACTGCCGGGTGTGAGACCGGAGGTGTCCCAGGTGTATTCATACGGAGAGGCCGTATCGGAAGCATGCAGAGCTCCGTTTACGAAAAACTGCATGCCGGCAACAGACGGGTTATGTGCAGACTCGGCCAAGACGGTCAGCGTGCCGCTTATGATCGCATCATTGACCGGGTAGGTGATGCTCGTGGATGGGGCGAGGGTTTCAACGCTTATGATGTTGGAATAAACGCTCTCAGTGCCGGAATCATCATAAGCCGTGACCGCGAAGTAATAGACATGGCCCGGGTCCAGACCGGTGATGGTCGCTGCAGCCAGATTTCGGACATCAATGGGGGCGGCACCGTCAATGGAACCGGTACCCTGGAAAGGCTGGGCGGGAGAATCCGCCTGATAATAAACCCTGTAACCTACCACACTCGCGTCAGCGGAAGGATCCCATTCCAACAGTACGTCAGAGGCATAGCTTGTGGCGTTCACGCCTAAGGAGAATATGGCTGCCAGCACGGAATGCATGAGCTTTTTCTGCAAGCCGATACCGTAAGCTATCTGGCTTGGTTCAACATACCCATCTTCGACCAGAACCTCGCCAAGTTTCTTCCGGGAGAGGGATTGTTTGGCAAGAGCGGCCCTTAGATGCCTTCGCGAGAGATGCCCAGTGGTGACAAGCAGCTCGCCCAGCCTGAACGGATTTGCAGATGAGGTTGCCTGGTTTCGTTGGAAACTCAGCAGGGCGTCGAGCTGCTGGCCGGACACCAGGCCGAGCCGAACCAGAACCTCTCCTAGCTTTTCACCGCTAAGCTTCTGCTCAGCGACGGCGCCATCAAGCTGCTCGACGGTGATATGCCTGGACTCCACAAGGATATCACCCAGTAACTGCCTCTCTCCTGCTGCCGTCTTTACGGCATCCTCAATATTGGAAAGGTACCCCTGGACCAGCAGCGATGCCTTGATATCAGGAGCTTTCAGCACCCCCATCCTGACAAGAACCTGTCCCAAAAGTTCTTTGGTTTGCCTTTGCTCCTGTAAGGCACCGGCAAGTATCTGCCTGGACAGGAATCCCGCATCCAACAAGATTTGACCTAAGTGTCGTTTAAAGTATTTTCGCATGGATTAGCCCTCTTTTGCTTTTCATGCCGGAATTTTGCGGGCCGCATGAAGCTAAACCGCGCTTTCACATTCACAGCACCCATACCGCCATAGCATCCGATGAGCACCAGACTATGGCGTCCTCCGCACATACGATCAAAATTCATGCCAACAGCACAATGTTGAAAAATGGGATACTTGGATTTCACTGGATTACGAATTGCAAAAACAGTGTCAAGAATTCCGACAGCAGTGCAACCCCATGATTTAGTAGAGTAACACAAATCCAACCATTGAATGTAAATATTTCCGTCAAAGAGTAAGTCAATCGGCGGAACAGCAGAAAATAAAATAGCACTGCAGGATTAAAGGTGTTGAAGAAGGTAAACTACGCGAGCAGCGGCATGGAGTCGACAAGCTATCACTTGACGAGTTCGGGGAACTTTGTGCAAAGTTCCAGCGCCTGAGGCAGAAAAAAAACCGGGTCCCCTGTTCTGGGTTCCCGGCTCCTTGGTGAGTGACTCATCGTTGCAGTTCAGGTTTTTCTATGCCGCCAACTACCACTCCTGATAAAAAGCCGCTCCGTTGATATTGCTGAAACCGTTGCCTGATATATCGATATACTGCTCTTCCCCCTCCCCTGTAGCTGTGTTGATACGAAACACCTTATTTTCAGAAAACCCATACAGATTGACGTTGTCGTTTGAGGCGGTGCCGAAAACGTTGGGATACCCGATCAGGCCGACAAGACTCCCTACGCCGGTGGACATATTAAGCCTTATCAGGCTGCTGTCGGCAGGATCCCCCTGCACTTTCGAAGTCAGATAAAGATCATTCTCGATGAAGGCGAGATCCCCGGTGGAATCATAGGCGGAACCGCCATTGCCAAGTCTTTTCGTTGATCCGGTAACCGCATCGATTGTGAACAGAGATTGGTCAGCAGTGTAGGCCTGGCCGCCAATATTGTTGAACACCAGTGAATTCGCATAACTGAGGCTGTGGCTGCCTATGTCCGTCAAGGATGCGTCTGCCTTGTTAATCCTGTACATATTTTGGGGACTTACCCCATAAAGGTTGCCGTCGGGATCGAAATCTATATCGGTCATGATGATCGTCGTCCCGGTGCTGGTCCGAGTGGTTCCGATGACCGTTACGGCGCCGGAGGCTATGTCCACCGTGCCCAGCCTACCTTGGTCGTCCACCATGTAGAAGACCTTCGAGCTGCGCACCGCCGTCAAATTGGCATCAAGAATATCGGCTCCCTTAAGAGTCCTGCTGACGGGTTTGGCGGTATAGTCCGAATAGGCCAGCGACACCGTGTAGTTGCCATCGGACAAGTTTTTAAAAGCGAACTTGCCGTTCGCGTCCGTCAAGGTTTCGGTTTTGGTTGCGACATCGCCACTGAGCAGAACCTTAGCCCCCGGCAACCCGACTGCCGAAGAGGTCACCGTTCCAGAAAGCTCATGAGACGTAGAACTGGCAGCGCCACCGCCGCCCCCACCACAACCTGCCATCATCAAGCCGATCAAAGCCAAAATGCCCAAGCTGCCGATTTTCAGTCTTCTCATGAGTTTCTCCTCCTTTCTAAATCTGTACAGCCGGTTTATTGTTGCTTGAAGCGGGAACCGAGTCGAGGTAACAGCGCGAATGGGCGCGACTTTGACAGCCGGCCGGGTAGCTGCCTGAACCGGTTGCTCGGGGACCCGGGCGAACAAGGCATATTATATATACCTAATGTTTCTTGTCTATGGCAGGTACGATTTTATACCGTTGAGGCGAGGAGGGGCTAAGGGAACCGCTGGAGGGGCAGGTGTAAAAAAGGAGAGGCGAGGATTGGGGACGCCGGCCAGGACGTAACACGAATTTCGTGCATTGGAATCGTGCACCATAAGACACAAGCGTTAATCGGCAAAAAAATCCTCACTTCTAAAAAACGAAATGAGGAAAGCCCTATTACCACATTAAGATAAATATTTCATAAGATGACAGGATGATTATAAGATGCATTGTCCGGAATCCTTATCTTGTTCCCGATACCGCACACATGGTGCACAGTAGTAATACGATCAACGGTTACTTGACAATGATTCCTTTTAAATTTTGCGGAGCTTTAGGAGTAGCTACCGGCAAATCAGTGCAGGTTAAAACAATGTTTGCGACATCGGAGTTTGACTTAACTGTTCCTTTACCATTTATAACAGTGCAGTTTTGGCCATCCGGCTGTTTGGCTATGGTTATATTGTAAGTAGCACCATTAGCTAACTGAGTAGGAAAAGTTGAATCACTGATTGTATTTCTGTCTTTGGCTGTCATGACAAGTTCATCAGCATTATTATTCAATACAACGGTGCCATTTAACAGCATTGCCTTTACTCCAATTTTGCTTAATGCCTGATCCAGCGACAGGCTGGTCAGATCAATTTTGAACACATGTACAACGGGCATTTTGTTATATTTATCAGGTGCATCCCCTTGAGGCTGCACGATAAAAATACGGCCACTAGCAGGATCGTATGCCGTTGCACCTCCGAATAAATGGGTAGGTGCGACGGGAAACGGAAGAGCCCATGTTGCATAGGGCATAACTTCCCAAGGCTTTTTGGCCCCGGACTTAACCGACGCCAAATCATTTGCATCATAAGCCCACACTTGGTAGATATATGGATATGCATGTGGCCCCTTCGCGCCCATCCCTGTCGGATCATAATAGCACCCGTCACTTCCTGCACCGGTGCATCTAGGGTCGGTATCATAAGGGAGACCCTTTCGACCGGTAATGCATTTCGCAGGATCCACACAGACAGGCCACCCTTTGGGGCCTGTCACACAATCGTCAGGTGCCCTACAAGTGTCGGCAAATACAGGGTCGGCAGCCCACTGGCCATAATTGTAAGGCCCTATGCCATGGTAACCTATAAATAAGACGCTACGACTGCCATTAACCATGGTTATGCCTGCTATTTTAGTAGTCCCGTTGAATAAAGGGGATGTGTTGCCGTATTCCGGTCCAAGAGTGGCGTTAGTCGAGGGATAATACAGCAAAGGGGTTGCTTCTACAGGGTTGTCAACCCCGAGTCTGCTTGGATCGAAAGCAAAAGCTGACGGGCCATAAGAGGTTCTGGATATAATGGAAAGCGCCCCATTGCCAGTTAGAACTGGTCCTCCAAGTGATGCCTGCAAAGAAGAAGGTACTTTCGTCATCCATCCCGAAACGTAGCTAGCACCGGTAGTTCCCACCGCATACATTCCGCCGAAATCTCCAGTTGCACCTAAATTCAATCCTGTTTTGAAATGGGACAGTTTTGCCTGGCCAGACCCATCGTAGAAGGTAAAAGCCGTGCCAATCAATTTGTCACCATAATTAAGCAACCCGCCAATATATACCTCAGTCCCCGTAACAGAAGCGCCGTTTAGCCCGACATTGGTTCTATTCCCCTCTGTGATATCGGAAAAATTTTGAAGAACCTTGGCATAGTTAAGATTGCTAAGATCTGTTGTACTATTAGGTATTTTCACAATGGGGATACTGATCTCCCCTACCAGTTTTCTTTGAATATTCCCCGACATGAACAAGGAATTATTTGCCGGATTATAAGTGACTACTCCGCCTCCATAAGAAAATCCGCCACTGTATAGAGGGGCTCCAAAATCACCAATCGGAATCCTGAAAGCACCTTCATATACGAGATTTTTTGGGGTAATCAATGGCTCAGTAGAAGCGTCCGCTGAATGATAAGATGATGAGAGAAAACAAGCTACACTTAGCAAACTAGTGAAAACCCACAATTTGGTGTTCATATTGTTCTCCTTTGCTAGTTCGTTGCTAGCATGTCTGCGTAAATCAGCGCATACTCTTGGGCCATTTTCCGATTCGAATACTCCGACTCAACCTTCTCGTTGCCGCGCATTGCCATTTCTTTTGCCTGAACGGGGTGATCCATCATGAATTCGAGGCATGCAGCGAGTTTATGGCTATCGCCCACAGGGAATAACAAGCCGGTCTCACCGTTGACGACAAGATTCGTATTACCAGGAATGTCCGATGCAATAACCGGGATCATTGCAGCCAAGGCCTCCATGATACAACGTGGAATGCCCTCGAGGCGCGAAGGTAAGGCAAAAACATCGAAAGTCTTCAACCAAGAAGCAGCATCTGGCCTGAAACCATGAAATTCAACTATTGAAGAAATGCCAAGTTGATCGCATTCGGTTTGCAGCTCTTTGCGTTTAACTCCGTCACCAAGTATGATGAGTCTTATATTTTCACGCGTCTTCCTCAATGAGTGCACAGCGGAAATCAGAGTCGACATATCCTTACGCTCAATCAGCTGGCCTATATAACCAACAGTGAATTTGTCAATGTATTTGCGCTGCAAAGGTGCTGATTCCTTAATTTCATCAATGTCAACACCATTTAAAATAAGTTTAAGCCTTCGACCGTCAACAAACCCACTTAATCCGTCAAAAAGATCAGGGGATAGAGGACAAACCATATCCATGAATTTAAAAGAAAATCGACCAAGTGCTTCGTAAGATTGAAGCTTTCTATCCTTATCAAGGCTCCAGCCATGCGGAGTACTCATCATGTGACAACCTGAAAGCTTTGCTGCAAGTAGCCCTAATAAATCCGACTTGTAGCCATGCCCATGAATTATATCCGCCTGCCGGGTACGAACAAACTTAGCTAGCCTAGACGCGGCAAATGGATTGAATTTCCCTCCGGTAACAAAATCAAAGGCTTCAAGCCCTCGCTGCTCTGCCGCTTGTACAACTGCAGATCGTTCACCGTCACTATCTACAAGGTTTATCAGGGTCGACTGGAATTTATGTTTATCCATTGCCCGCATCAGAGCAAGAATCCACCGCTCTGCTCCATACAAGCCGGTGCTCCCGATCAGGTGCATTATGTTGGCCGTACCCAAGGCGCGATTCAAAGGAGGTTCTCCCCTGCTTCAGATAACCTGTTCTTCAAAACTCTAGCAGGATTACCTCCTGCGATGCTAAACGGCGGAAGATCTTTCACCACCACACTCCCCGCCGCCACTATGCTTTTGCGACCGATATTAGCCATAACTACTGAACTGTTCCCTAGCCACGAGTCTTCCCCGATCACGATTTTTTCCAGTTCTCCCCCCTGCTCACGCATGGGAATATCAAGGGAAAGGAAGTTGTGTTGTTTCTTGCCGCTTATTATGTCCACATTACTCCCAAGCATTACATCGTTTTCAATCCGGCAAAGGCCTATGCAACAGCTGGTTCCAATATAAACACGCCGGCCTATTTCAATGCCACGTTGATTCAACCGGGTACCGAATTCGATACAACAGTCATCAGGACACTCGGCAAGCGTCAGATGGTAAAACTGCTGACGGAGATAATTGCCTGGCACACCTGGAAAAAGACTCAGTAGTTGCGAACATCCCTGGAAGGGTTGATCTGTCTTGAACAGAAACTCCCCAAGCAACAGGATCACATAAAGAGGCAGAACCAGCAATAATGCAAACCATTGAGCCGTCCTTTTCAGTATATATTTCATGCATACAACCTATTTAATAGTTATAGTGGCACCAGCACCTGGCATAAGCAGACACGCGGAAACCTGCCCTAAAACACCTCTCTTTCCAGAGCCATCCCCAACAACACAACAATAGCATAAAAAAGGCATTCATGACTTCACCTCATTTCATGGCGTCGCGCAGCATCCATCAAACTAAACTTATATCCTTCCAAAGGATTAGCAGTTACATAAAAAATAACAGCCAGAGACAGTTCCCAACTGACTTCAGGCAACAAGCGGGTGAGTCTGCGCAAGATCTGACAATCCAGAGCATAACAGGTCAAGGGAATTGTTAAATATCAAAAGGATGAAAAAGATCTCATAAGTGTTCAAACTCAGGAAAATAGAACATGCTAGTAGCCCTGCAAATGAAACTGTACTGGCATTGTTATATCTCTCGATACTTCTACCTTCGGGTGAATCTCCATGGTCTAGGCACCAAGTGCGAATTCTGCGTGCATTGGCAAAGAACAGTAATATTATGGCTAAATAGGCGATGCCGGCACCGATGCCGGATTCTGAGGTAAATTGGATGAAAGTGTTGTGCGCCTGCATCGGACGGGTGTCGATGTAATTCGGCAAAGCCGTTACAAACGAAGCTAGTCCAACCCCGGTTACAGGGTGAGAAAGGACCATGCTGAGCCCGCCAGACCAAGCAGTCAACCTATCCCCTGCAGATCTATCCTCTTCGTACTGGGTTATGATCTCGCTACGTTCTTTCATGATGCTTCCTGCCTGCCATTGGTAAAAAAGAAAAGCAACAAGCAGTATCGGCAAGGCAAGATATCTTTTATTGCTCAAATAAACCGCAAATAACAGCGCGACTCCTATGCCAATCAACCCACCACGCGAGCCAGTAAGAAAAATCGCGTGACATCCCATTGGTATGATTGCCCATAAAAGATAACGTATCCAGGCATTTTTCATCCCTTGCCCAAGGTAATAAACAAATGGCAATCCAGTCACAAAAAAAGTCGCAAACATATTCTCGTCAGCGTATACGGACCCGCCGACAGGGCTTCTCGGCCCCATCAGGCGGCCAAAATTGAAATTGCTCCAGTTTTCTGAAAAATATTGCGAGTTAGCCCAATAGGTTAGGTAAGCCGTAGCTACAACTATAGCTAATGATAAGAACCGCAATGAATCACGATTATTGATCGAAAGCACTGAACAAAAATACATGACAAAAATAGTGTTAAACAGAGAAAAAATTTGGCTTGGACTACGACCTGAAAAAGAGTAGTCTGCGACAAACGGTCCAAAGAAGTATGATGCTGTTAAAAAAAGCCATAAAACCAAAACAACTTTATTCAAACGTGTGTACAAGAAACTAAAGTCACACCTGTGTTTGACAATACTGAAAGCAACGCCGGCAAGAGTGCAAAGTGCTACAAACAGAGATGCCCTTAGCCCTTCGAAGTTCCACCACCATATGTATTGAGGCCCCAAGATAGACAGGAAATAGTAGGATGAAATTCCGACCCAAGGGCGTGCCAGAGCTGTTGCACTTACGACTAATATAATCATCGCAAGAAAAATTTGGACCATGCTTCCCCCTATTTCGGCTTGATGGCTACCGTAAGCCGAGTTTCAACACCCTTTATTCCTGAAGAATTGACAGATCGGACACTAATTTCGTTTACTCCAGAACGAAGCGGCCAGAAGAAAGTAGGTGATGCCGACATCTTCTTTTCCCCGTTAGCGCTGAATTCAAAATGAGAGAAATTTGGCGTCACAGTACTCAAAAACAATTCCACCTCTTTTTTTAGATTATGCGAGTTTTTAAAAGCGATAGTAGTTCTGTTTAGATCCCAGTAGAATTCATACGGGTCTGAAACACCGGTTTTCAAATTCAGCGTCGAGGATAAACGCTTATCTACCCAGAACAGGGTCGCCTTATCGCTTCTTGCCGGGTGGCCGGGGAAATAGCTATTCGACAGCCAATCGTTTCGCATATCAAGATAAAAATAGCGATAATAATGCGGGAGTGAAGGTATCCGGCTTTCTAAATCGGGTTTGGGCCGTTTGGCACCTTTAACGACACTGACACTCCCTGTCTGCCCAATGAATGCATCGTGTACCTCCAATACACTCAAAGGCATTCCATCTTTTGAATACCAAATATTAAAATCGATATCGATGCAAATCCACTTCTTATAAAAATTGCTCCATACTTCAGCAACTGCATGCATATCAGAGGATTCATAACCGTCTTTTGTCAAAGAAACAAGCCTGGCCTGATGCCCCATAGAAGCGGCCACCTGAATAAACGTCATAGAGTAGACATGGCACCAGAACCTGTCACCTTGTCGGGCACGTGTCAGTATTCTGTCTGCGTTAAACTTGCCCGGGCGAAATTCTTTTGCTCCGGATGTTCCATGCAACCATTGACCATGGACCCAATTTGCTATTTCAAGGATTTGCTCAAAATCATTTTCATTTTGTGAAAACAACTCTGCTAAATGGTATTTTTCCTTCAAAAGTTCAAGAGAACTATCTCTTGCAGGCTGATACGCAAACCTGTATCTGCTGCTGACAATTGGTTTATTATCAAAGTTCAGCACAACTAGATCATGTCCCGGGTAAACGCCGCCAATAATTTCTAACAATTTATCACTGGAGTAGTGAAACCCTGCCTTGTTGGGTTCATATGGTCCCGAATCAGCAATTAATACTGCTGGTGATGGGTCGTGGATTTTGACCGCCAAAGCAATGGTATGAAGCCCGATCGCACGGGCTATGATTTTGGCTACATAAAGTGGGCTTTTTTGATAATGCCAGGACGTCAAAAATAGGCATACCAAAGTGATCCAGATTAAATATTTAAGTCTGTGCCGGATCATCTCTGGTTAAGTTCGGAAAAGATGTTTTCCGCCTGGACCGTCAATACCCGCCAATCAAAATTTTCACGCACCCACTCTTGGGCCCGCTCTCCCATTTCCCTTAATCTTTCACGATCTCCCAAAAGTTGCACAATAGCATCAGCAATGTCCTCAGGCTTATCAGCGTCCACCAGCAATCCTGTTTCCCCAGGTATCATCGTTTCAGATGTGCCGCCGGACTTACCTGCTATCACAGGCTTGCCGCAAGCCTGTGCCTCAAGCAACACCATGCCAAAGCCCTCAAAATCTCCATCTACTTCGCGATTGGCGAGAACAAAAAGATCGCAATGCTGATAACAGGCAAGCATGGTTGCGTCATCAACCTTACCGGCAAACAGGACATGCTCCTGAAGGCTTTCTGAGGTTACCAGTTTTTCCAGAGAATCCTGTTCTTCTCCTTCGCCAACGATTACATACAACACATCAGGTATATGCTCACGTATAAAGTTCAAAGCCAGAATCAGATGATCGTGTCCTTTACGCTTTTGCAGTCGCCCCACGGTCAGAATGACTTTCTTATCATGCCACTGAAGCTGCCGGCGCATATCGCCATTTGGCTCTTGATGCCTGAAAAAATCAATGTCCACCCCAGGATGCATAACACGAACACTGTGTGCAATGCCGGTATGCGCTAAAAACGATTTTCGTGTATTTTCACTGTTCACAATGACTCTGTGTGCATTGGAGTAAACCAACTGCGACAAAAACTTGTATTCCCTGCTGCTATGGTAGGTAGGAAGTTCTTCACCGTGAACATAACAGAGGTACGGTATGCCAAACCATTTCCAACTCATCCAACCGAGTAAACCTTCCGGCAAGGCTCTACCGCAATGAATAGATTCAATGTTTCTACTCTTCACCGCATCGCGCAACAGATTAAACAATTTACAATATGATTTAACTGAAGGAACAGAAGCTATTCCCCAACTGTTGAATGTCAAGGGCCAACGCAAGCAATTGAGGTTTTGCATCGCATCGTGTTCATTTGCCAGCGGATCGCAGCCAGCCGCAACTATGTATGTGTCGGCAGCCAATCTGGAATATATTTCCCAGAACCATCGACCACTGCCGCCGATTTTGGGAGGGAAAATTTCCGTAATGAGTAAAAACTTCATGTCAATCACCTAGAGTTTGTTGAAGCGGCCGCGTCTTTTTGGCGTAACACTCTAACAACTGCGGCACTATAACGTCGGGAGAAAACAATTTCGCAGCTCTCGCCTTTGCGGCTTTACTCATTTTCGCCCTGAGCGCCTCATCATATGATAGCAAGGCAATTACGTCAGCAATTGCCTCCACATCACCTGCAGGAACGGTGAATCCGGAATCGCCTATCACCTCTTCCAAAGCGGGTACCGCATAGCTTACAACCGGTACACCGGAAGCCATTGATTCAAGCACAGAGAAACCGAAAGTCTCGTATGTGGACAGACTTATGGATAAATCCGCTTTTCCGTACAAAGTCCTGACATCATCAACATGGCCGATGAATCTAACCTTATCGTTTCCTTTTGCCCTCTGTTTGCACTTTTCCCAGTAGTCTGCTTCTTTCACTCTTCCCGCGCATATAAATTCGACATCAATCCCGCGCTGTGCAAGCAGTTCCTGGATCCTGAACAGATCCAACTGGTTCTTGAGTTCTTGAATCGCAGCCGGATAAACGACTACGAATGAAGACCTTTCCAAACCGGGGTGGTTATCATTATAGATATAATCGTCAGGGTCGATGCAGTTGTAGAGCACCCACGAATCGGCAGCAGGTGCTACATGTCTCAGCTTTGGCAACTCTTCTTCATAAAAGGATCTGGATACAAAAAAAACGCCTGACGGGCAGCGTTTTCCCTTGAATGACCACTCATAATATTCTTCTGGAAAATGGAATCGAAAATGGGTGACGATAGGAATTCCGCAGATTCTGGAGGCATACATACCGTACCTGTAAGCGATTTCCGAATTGCAATGAATTATCTGGATATTATGCCTTTTGATGAACATCGCAAGCCGAAGTACCACCAATACCAGTTGCGGCAATCCTGGACCTGGAACAGAAAAATCACATTGCAGCAGCGGCAGAGCCGGACATTTGCCGATGGCTTTGGAGATCCAACCGCCACCAGGGCAGGCCAACGCCACCTTACAATCATGCTCAAGAAGCCATTTAATCCATGCAAGCAGCACACGATTCCCAGCTTCTGGAGTATTGAATGCCGAAAGATAGAGAATGTTATTCTTAAATTGACTCATAACTCCCCCAACCGTTGGGGTTCCTCTTCACACTATGGTTTTTATTGAAATACAGCTCGTTTGCATTGATAGTGCTGCCCAAGATTTTGCTGTTAACGCCTTCATGCTTTTCATGCCACTGATGCAAGTAATAAGCAACATTGCAGATACTGATTGGCTCCAAACCTAAATATGAAAACCTCCGGGCAATATCGTTATCTTCTCCGCCCCATAGCGTGTAATTTTCGTCATAACCTCTAATGTACTCGTAATATCTCCGGTAAGTGGCATTAATGCCGGCATTACAATCCCCTTGGGATCTAGGTTCAGCATACTGTAAAAATGAGTCGCAATCTATACTGCATTTTCTGTTTGCAACCGATTCAAGGATACTGCAGTTTTGAGATGTCAGATCCAGAGTCTGAGAGTACACAACTGACAGCGGATTCTTCAACAGCATTTGGATTGCAGACTCTATATAGTTTTCGCTGAAAATGATATCTGTGTCGGAGGTGAGGATGAACTTAGAAGTTGTATGCCTGATACCGATATTCAAACAGTGAGATCTATTCCATAGGCTAACGTTATCAACTATCAGGTGCTCTGCTTTGTAAGTTTTACAGATGTCCGAAACGATCGCCACATTGTTTTTACTGCTACCATACTCTACTACCAATATATATATCCTTTCAAAAGGATAACTTTGATTTCTAATACTTGAAAGAGCATTAACAAGGCGGTAATCTGCACGGTTCTTCACGCCGATCACAACCGTAATATCATTCTCACTGACATCCCGCTCAACCAAATGACTAAAGTAAAGACGGTTCATCTTGGAATAAAAAAGTGTATTCAGGACACCACCCAAATGTCTGAATCGCCAAGGTATGAAGGTCATATTGACTGTATTTATCACAAGGATCACCAAGCAACTGAACAAGAGACTAATTCACCTAACAAAACGAATCTACACCGACGCTTACCTGACTGGAAGTAATTTATTGTTTTTAAAAAATACATTGGCAGCCATATCTATTATATCCTTAAAATTATTCCTGAATAAAAAATAAAAGCATGCGACATAACCTAATACGCCAAACAATATTGAAATGACAAGCATGAAAATGATATTAATACCGGGAAATAAATAACCAGGTACGACAGCCAATAAAATTGACACAAAAGTGGAGACTATTGACGGAGCAAGGTTTTCATACAACATTCTGGGGGAACTGTTAGTTATTTTAAAGACCATCGAAAATCCATATAAGTATGAAAAAGTCGATACGACCATCCCGACTGCAACTCCCACCAGTCCAAACGCCCAAATTCCCAGGCCGACAAAAACGACTGCTGCCAGGCAGGAAAGGATCGATTGCTTCATCGGGATTTCAGGCCTATGTTTACACAGGAACACAGCACCTGTCGGCTGTATACAGCAACGTATTGCGGTGCATAAGCATAAGATTTGCATCGGCAATATTATGGTTTTCCATTGTTCACCCCACAACACAAGCACCAAAGGTTCAGCGATGGCCGCAAGACCTCCGAGTATGGGGAACGCCACAACCGTTACATACCTGACCGTCTGCACGTAGCCCCGGATAAGTGCATCGTCATCATCCTGCACCTTGGCTAGCGCAGGAAAAACTACAGACCCTACAGGTCTTGCCAACTTCTCTAGAATAATATGCGGGATTCTATAGGCGTATTCATACAGGCCAAGAGATGATGCACCCATAATGCGTCCCACCATGAAGTAGTCGATATTCTGGTGCAAATAGTTAGCTATATTGAACCCGAGGCCGTTTATGCCGAATTTGAATTGGAATTGAAAACTTGCTTTATCAAACATAAGCCTTGGAGACCATTTCGAAACGATGAAAACCGACACATTAGTGAAAAAGCTTGACAACAGCATCGGAAAAACCAAAGCCCAGTACCCCAGGTCGGTGGTAAGCGCTAAATAAACGGCAACAGATGATTCCAGCAGTATGGCAATCGCATTTATTATTGAGATCTTACCGAACTGCAATCTTTTCGACAAAAGTGTATTGCCTATGATTCCTAAAATTGAAATAAGAAAAGTGACTGACACCACCCTGACAACGGCCTCAATTCTGGGCTCCTTCATAAAAGCTGCTGCGAACGGAGCCGACATAAAAGCAATGCAGAATAATGTTACTCTTACTCCTGACATGGTCCAGAAACAGGTATTTAACTCCTTATCACCGATCTCCTTCTTGGCGATGATCCCCCCAGTCATTCCAAGCCCACCAAGATAGTCAACCAGTTCAACAACCAGCAATGCCATCCCGAATAAGCCGAAATCTCCGGGGGCCAAAGTCCGCGCGAGAACTACGCTGGCGCCCAAACGGACAAGCGCCTGCCATCCTCCAGAGATAACCTGCCACATTGCCCCTCTTCCGGCACTGCAAGAAAGACTATCTGCCAAAACACGACTCTATTTCAGAAACCTTCACAGGCATATTGTTGCAGATACTCATTCATCATCCCCTTTACCGAAAATTCTCTTTCTACGCGTACCTTAGCCGAAATGACCATCAGCGAAGCTAGATCCCCGTCGCATAGCAACGCTAAAACTCGCTCACGCATGAGGAGGTCATGGTCCACCGGCACCATGAACCCGGTCTCCCCTTCCACCACCACCTCCCTGTTCCCCCCGACATCGGTCACCACCGACGGCACACCGCTGGCCATGGATTCCAGCAGGGTCACGGAGATCCCTTCGGAGAAGGAGGTGAGAAGGAATACCTCGAACAGTTGATAGATCTCGGGCAGGTCGAAGCGAAGCCCGATGAATTTCACATGCTCCGAGATCCCAAGCTCGAATGCCAGCGCCTTCAGCTTTTTTTCTTCTTCACCCTGCCCCGCTATCACCAGACAGGTGTCGGGCACCTGCTCCAGCACCAACTTGAGCACCCGGAGCATCATCTGAATGTTCTTGATGCTGTTAAGCCGGGCGGCGGTGCCGATTACGCGGCAGGTCTCCGACAGCCCCAGTTCCTTGCGCTTGGCCGCCTTGTCGATGGGCGGGTTCATGCCGCAACAGTCGATGCCGTTATGGATCACCTTGATGCGACGCCGCGGGAAGTTGTCGTAGGCGGCCATGGCCCGGGCTGTCGCCTCGGAGATGGAGACGAGATGGTCGACTCCCAGGGCCAGAAGCGGATTCAGCAGAGACCTCTTCCAGCTTTTGCGCTCGGGATAGAATCTCCCGTGCTCGGTGTAGATCACCTTCACCCTGCCGGCCAGCAGTGCGGCGGGAACGGCGTAGAAAAGCGGCGAATACTGGTGGGCATGCACCACATCGGCTTTTTCCTCCCTGATCTTGTCCCGAAGCCAGGTGATCATGTCGAAATCGAGCCCCGGGCGACGCCCCTTGCAGTGAACCGCGTACCCCTCCGCGATCAGCTTTTCACCGAGTTCACCGACCGCATCCATGCAGCAAACCGCGGGACGGTTGCCGGCGAAGGCGGGGTACCTGACCATGTCGTACACCAGCCGCTCAGCGCCGCCAACGGCCATGGATATGACCACATGGAGGATCTTTGGGGAGGTCTTTTCTACGGTCAGGTCTGACATCTCGCTCCACTTTTCAAACGATTATTTAGATAGCCTCGCCCGAAGCCAGGCCAGTTCGCGGGCAAGGCTGGTACGTCCAAGGACTGCCATAAGGTCGGTCGCCGTGCGGGCTGCAACGGCTGACAGGGTGATCGACGGAGTTGATGCCCCGGTAAAGGAGGAGGCCGCTTCACCTAGGCACGCTTCGGGCTGCATAGCCGCACCGGTCAACCTGGAGCCGACCCATCCGTTTTGCAATATCAATACAATGGGTCGCGAAAATCGGCTGCTCTGGTGTTTTTCAAGTTCGCGGCTGGAGTAGTCGTAATAGAACCTCGCCCTCTCTGCAAATGCGGCGCGCTGCCGGCAGGAGGTCGCGTACCTCGCGGCCTGGTACAGGACCACGCTTTTCCTCAGATCCTGCGCCGCCCATGTTTCATTCGGGTACTCCAGCAGTTCAGGCTTGTCCAGGTAGGGATATTCGTTGACCAGCATCCATTCGGCGTAGGCAAGCAGACCGGCGCGGCCGTAGCTGAATCCCGCGTCAAGTTCGCCCACCTCGAACTTCTTGTCCAGGAACTTGGCGAGCGCCGCGAGGAGCACCGTGTAGGACCAGGCAACTTCCGCATCGAGCAGGTTGCGGGCGTCGATGTCGTCCTCCGGGTGAAGCGCACCGCGCACCAGTTCCTCGCTTTTATCCAGGAAGGATCTCCCGCCGCCAACCTCGAAGGCATCGAGACAGGCGGTGACGGCGTTCCCGGTTCCGCGCGTCAGCGGATAGCGCGGGAAAAGCTTTCCGCTCCCCTTGGCCGATCGCCAGTAATTCAGGTTGCCGATCCCCCTTTTGGCCGCGGCCAAAAGGGTTTGCGGGCCGGCAAGGGCCGACAGCTCCCAGTTCGCCAGGGCGATGACCGCATCCTTGAAATCCGCATTTCCGGTCTGGAAGTAGTGCAGCATGAGCCCTGTGGTGTAGCAGTGCTCGGCTCCGGGGCCGCCGCCGCAAAGATGCGCCGGCTTAACCTTCAGGTGCTCCCTGGAAAAGGACCGGTGGGAGGAGTTGCCGGCGTCGACGTGGTGGTCGGTGTGCCAGAAGAGCCCGTGGTTGTATTCCTCGCGGTCCTGATCGGTGTGGTACAGGTCTATGTCCCGCACGTGCCGGGAAAGATCCCCCGCCAGTTCCCGCCAGCCGCCATCGCCCGTGGCGAAGAACTTCCGGTAAAGGCCGGCGATAAAGTCGTACTGGTTGTTGTAGTGGGAAACGAAGGTTCCGGGGTCCGCCTGGTAAACCGCCTCGTGGTCGGCGTGGATGTCTCCGAAATTGCGCCAGCCGTACTCGTCGGCGCTCTCCCGCTTGGAAAAAAGACCGTTCGCGCCAGAAAATCGATCAACCAGATCGTCTTTCCCCGGGAGATCAGCAAATATACCGGATTCCAGGTACAGCGACGGAGCGGCGTGAGCCTGCAACGGGTTCAGCGCCCGTGCCGCCCCCTCCCTCTTCGCGGAGAAATCGACCCAGAACAGGCGGGTTTTCTGCTCTCCCCCCTGCAACTCGTGCGCCTCGGGAAAACGCGCGGGAAAGGGGGAAAAATGAAGCGCGCCGTCGGCGACCGCTACCTCGCCCGGGAATTCCTGCCAGAAGGTGGGAACAGCCAGCGCGATCCCTTGTCCGCCTGTTCCCTCCCAGAGGACGGGTGTGGCGCGAGCCCCTGCCGCGATCTCCTTCCCGTCCGCTTCGGCCAGATACCCGCAGCGCTCCATCGGCACCTGTCCGTTACGGTTCCGGTGCACCGGGCTGCGCCAGTTTTTCCCGCCGCTAGACTCCTGGTACAGGGAGAATCGCGAACCTCCCGGCAACTCCAACGGCAGGATACCGGGAGCGGGGAGGCAATGGATGTCCGCGCCCCCCCCTTCGCGACAAAAGGAGAACCGAAGGCTACTGAACTGCAGGGACCCTTCGTCCCCAAGATCCCAAAGGCCGCCGCCGTGCCGCGCGGGACCGGGATTGTGAAGGGTGTATTCGATCCTTACGGCGCTGCTCCCGGAAAAGAAGTGGAGCCTGCAGAAAAACCTGGCTTTGGCTCCGGGGACTTGATCGAAGCGCCCCGAAATCCTCAAGACCGCACGCAGCGGTCCCGCCTCCTCCAGCTCGACCGCATCGATCAGGGCAACCGCTTCCGGCACCCCGTCCAGGCCGAGCGTGCAGAGGCTTTTTCCCGGTCGCAGCAGTTCTTCACCGCCGATGCGGACCGACTTGAAAGGGCGAAATTCGCGGGCATCGACGATAAATCTCGCCTTGCCGGTATCCACCTGCCAATCATCATCGCCAGACAGTACCTGTACCTGATCGGAAACAGGTACTCCCTTTTCATGGGCGGCAAGGCGGTACTTTGCAACCTCGCCGGCCCCGGCCGAAGCTGCGAAATCGACCAGGAGCCACTTTACGGAGCCGTCTGGCCAAAGCTTCAGCACCCTGCCCTGACATGGCTGTTCCTTCCCGACCGGACCCGACACGGATAGCGGCTGGCCGGCCTTGACGGCCCCGCGCGCGCAGGGGACCGAAACGGTAACCATTTCACCGCAGCGTTCCATGCCGCCCGTTTCGCGGACGATGATTTCCAGCCTGGCGCCGCTCATCCCCTGTTCCCCAGGTATTCGCGCTGCCAGAGGGAAAAAGAAAGGAGCGCCCAGAGCAGCGTGCCGTGGTCGGCTTTCTTCTCCTGATGCTCGGACCATAGACGCTGCAGGCAGCTTGGCGAAAAAAACTCGCCGATGGAGGGACAGAGAAGGTGCTCCTGCGCCAGCGGCTTCAGGTCCCGGCGGAACCAGTCGCCCAGCGGCACGGTGAAACCGTGCTTGCGCCTGTGGACGATCGAGGGGGGGAGAACCTTGGCGAAGGCCTGCTTCAACAGGTACTTTTTGGTGCTGCCGTGGATCTTCAGGGAGCTCGGCAGGGAGGCTGCGAACTCGATGACTCGGTAATCCAGCAAGGGAGCCCGGACCTCAAGGGAATGGGCCATGCTCATCCGGTCCACCTTGACCAGTATGTCGTCGGGGAGATAGGTCTTGAGATCGGTGTAGAGCATGCCGGTGACGTGGTCGGCTCCGCGCACCTTCTCCCAGGCGGCGATGGTGTGCTGCGCCGGGTCGTAACCCGCCACCTGCCGCGCCAGCCCGTCGCCCAGAAGAGCCGCCAGCTGCTCGTCCTCGATGAACGAGTTGGTGCGGTAAAAGGCGACGGCCGGGTCGGCCAGCGCGCCGCCGGCGAGGGTGCTCACCTTGCGGGCAAGAATGCCCGATTGCCCCAGGGCCGCCCCCTGCAAAAGCCGCAACACGGGACGCGGCACCAACTGCCGTACCTGGTGCTCGCGCCGGTCGATGGTGTATTTCTCGTACCCTCCGAAGCTTTCATCGCCGCCGTCCCCGGCCAGCGCTACCGTGACGTCCCGCCGCGCCAGGCGCGATACGTGGTAGGTCGGCACGGACGAGGAATCGGCGAAAGGCTCGTCGAAGAAGCGCGCCTGACTAAGCACCGTTTCCGGCAGGTTTTCCCGCACCACGTATTCCCGGTGATCGGTGCCGAATATCCCCGCGACCTCGCGGGCATACGGGGTCTCGTCGTGGCCGCGGTCGAGAAATCCGATGGAGCAGGTCTTCACCTTTTCAACGGAGACCCCGGCCATGAGGGCCACGATGGCGCTGGAATCTATGCCGCCGCTCAGGAAGGCGCCGAGAGGGACGTCGGCTATCATGCGGCAACGGGTGGCGTCGCGCAGCAGGCTCAGCAACTCCTCGGCCGCGTCCTCCATGCTCCCGGAGCGCTGGCGCGAAAAGTCGACGTCCCAGTACTGGCCTAGCCTGGGCTCCTCACCTGCCCGCAGCTCCAGCCAGTATCCGGCCGGCAGTTTGTGGATATTGCGAAAGATCGATTTGGGGGCGGGCACGTACAGGTACTTCAGGAAGTCCACAACCGCCGTGGGGTCGAGGTCGCGCGGCACGCCGGGCAGTTGCAGCAGCGCCTTTATCTCGGAGGCGAAGGCGAGGCGGTCCCCGCCGGCATGGTAGTAGTAGAGCGGCTTTTTCCCGACCCGGTCCCGGGCCAGGAGGACTTTCTTCTCCTGCCTGTCCCAAAGGGCGAAGGCGAACATGCCGTTCAGGTCATCCAGGCAGGCCCTCCCCTTGGCGGCGTAGAGGGCGATGATCACCTCGGTGTCGGTGCGGGAGCGAAAGACCGTACCGGCTTTTTCCAGTTCGGCGCGCAGTTCCAGATAGTTGTATATCTCGCCGTTGAACACGATGACGTAACGGCCGTCCACGGAGAACATCGGCTGGTTGCCGTCGGCGGAGAGGTCGATGATGCTCAGGCGCCGGTGGGCAAGACCGATGCAGTCATCAAGGAATTCGCCGCCGGCGTCGGGCCCGCGATGACGGATCGCTTCCCCCATGCGCCGGAGGTCCGCTTCATCGGCGCCCGGGGCGCATGTTCGGAGAAAACCGGCTATACCGCACATACAGGTCCCTTCTCAGGCATCCGCTACCTCCATCTGAGGCTCGCCAACCCTCTGGCAAGGAAGTAAACATTCATCAGCACATAGAGCTGCGACGCTGCGACCACTCCGGCAGACCGGCTGATTTTCCATAAGGCCAGCAGATAGAGCGGGAGTTGCCAGACCAGCATCAACCCGGCCAGGACACACGGGAGTGGTTCCTTGCCGGAAAGAAGCAGCGCCGCCAGCACCGCGACCGCGGCAAAAGCAAGCAGGCAATAGATGAGCGGCAGCAGTACGCTTGGGAGCTCGCGCCACTTGAAACTGTGGCGAGCCATGCCGCGCAGGTTCCCCAAGGCCCGCCAATGCTCCTTCCGGAAAAAATGCCCAAGGGAAGCAGCCTCGCCGTGATGCACGGCGACGATCCGGTCGTCCGCGATCAGGCGCCCGGTTTTCTGCAACCTAAGCGAGAGGTCATAGTCCTCGCAGGTGACGAGATCGGCGTTGAAACCGCCTACCTGCTCGAACGCCTCCCTGCGCACGAACATGTTCATCGATTCGAGCCAGTCGGTCTCCGCGCACCCTTTCTTTCTCCGGACGTGAAACCAGATCCGCTGGACCCAGGTGCTCTCCTCCGGCACCACAGGGGGGCTCCCGAAACAGCAGACATCCGCCTGATGCAGATAGCGCTCCGCCTGCCTGAACCAGTCCGGAAAAGCGGTGCAGTCGGCATCCAGAAAGACCAGGATCGCGCCGCGCGACTGGCTGACCCCGAAGTTTCTCAAGGCGGCTACGGTGTCGCCGGGGCGAAGAAGCACCCTGGCGCCGTGGGAGCGGGCGATTTCGACGGTCGCATCGGATGAACCATTGTCGACGACCACCACCTCCATCCCGTCCGGGGGCCAGTCGACCGCCGCTATGGACTGCAGGCAGCGGCCAAGGTTGCGCTCTTCGTTTCGGGCCGGTATGATGACCGAAAAAACAACCGCGCTCTCCGCGCCGGATGCCGCTCCCACTAGGGCACCGCCTGAACCGGAGGGCGCTCCGAAACATCATCGGCCAAGAGATCCTCTAGCATCCGCAAGCGTCCCTCCCACGAGTAGCGCTCCGTCACCGCCCGCCGGGCGCTTAGAGCGACGGCCCTCCGTTTTTCCGGGTCGCGCAGCAGTTCCACGGCTGCGGCGGCAAACGCCTCGGGTTCGGCCTCAGCCACGGCCAGGTCGCGCCCGGCTTGCGCCTCCAGCCCCTCATAGGCAAGCGGTGTGACCAGGGCGGCGACGCCGAGCGCCATAGCCTCCAGCACCTTGTTCTGGATGCCCCGGGCGATCCTGATCGGGGCCACGGCGAGCTGCGAGTCCCAGACAAAGGGACGCACGTCGGCCACGCGCCCCGTCACCTTCACCCCCGGCAGATTCCCGAGCGCCAGAACCTCTTCCCCCGCTCCCCCGCCCACAATCCAGAACTCCACCTCTCCCAACGCCTCACGGACTCTCGGCAATACCTCACGGGCGAACCAGCAGACGGCGTCGATGTTGGGACGGTATCCCATGGCCCCGCAAAAAGATATCCGGGCGCCGGGCATCCCCTCGCCGCCGGGGGCCGCATGGAAAAAGTCGAGATCGACGCCGTTGCTGACGGCATGGATCGAGTCTCCCCCCCCGGCCCGCTGACGGAAGATCTCGGCCTCGGCGACCGACACCAGCAGCGTCGCATCGAACTGTCCGGCTATCTCCCGCTCATAGCGGCGCAAAAGCCTCCCCTCCATCCCGTATACCCATTTCATCGGGACAGCCGCTCTTTGGGCATACTGCCGCCACTTATCGGAATCGACGTCGACCAGGTCCATGACGTAGCGAACCCGCCGCTCCTTCCCTCGCGCAAGCGGCTGCAGGGAGGATCGGCGCAGGTACTCAGCCATCGGGCTGCAAAAGCAGAAAACTGCGCTGACGGGGCAGGATTGCAGCACCTCGTCAACCCTGCGCTGCAGCCTCTCATTATAGAAATAAGCGGCGCTCATCGGCAACCCCCGGAGAGGCGCGGACAGGCTCTTGATCTTCTGCAATTTCGGGTTGAGCGGCTCGACGGACACCGAGGCGCAGTACTTCTTCAGCTCCTCGACATGCCGCATGTCGTCCGGGTCGTCCGCGAGGGTGCAAAGATGCACGCGCCATCCACGCCCGGACAGGTACTTGAGCTGGTTGAAAGAGCGGATCTTGTCCCCCTTGTCGGGGGGAAACGGTATCCGGTGCACGATCATCAGCAGGTCGCCCCTGGCGCTCACGGGATGCTCCGCACGATAAGCGGCCCGGCGAGCCTGGTCAGCGCCACCGGCAATTTCCGCCAGATCCTGATCGCCAGATCGTACTTGGGGTTCTTGTTGTTCAGCTCCGGCAAGGCCTTTCCCTCTTCCAGCAGATACTGCCAGTACAGTTGCACGGGCTCGGCCCCCCACTGCTTCTTGAAGTTGTAGGTCCCCTCGTTGGGGGTGGAGCGCCCGAAGTCGAAAGCGGTGCACCCTTTTTCTATGGCGAACCGGATCGCCTCCCAGTAGAGCAGGTTGTTCGGGCAAAGCGTCTTGTAATCCCCGATCGAAGAGGCCCACGGCATCTCGATGGTGTCGCGGTACCAGGAGAGGATGCCGGCGGCGATGACCTTCCCCCGGCAAGCGACGGCGATGATGCGGGTCGTTTCGGGGAGCTCGGTCAGGACGTTTCTAAAGAGCTCCTTGCCATACACCGGGGTGCCGAGATCGCGCATGTTCCTGGCGAATACGGTGTAGAAATCGTCCAGCAGCTCCAGTCGGCCGATGCTGCAGGTGAGGCCGTTCTTCTCGGCCTTGCGCACCTGGTTTCTCAGCTTGGCGTTGAAGCCGGCCCACTGGGCCTGCGAATCCCCGCAAAGCGGGAGCACCATGGTGACCTTGTGCTCGCGCGAGGGGAGCCCGGCCACGCCGGCGCCCAGATGCCGCAGTTCCACGTGATCGGCGCCATAGAAGCGGCGCAAAAGCTCCGCTGCCTGGAGCAGGGCCTGCTGCGCTCCCCCGGATTGGCACAGGAGCCCGCCGTAGTTGACGAAGGGGACCGACACCATGAAGTTGCCGAAAAGCGCGCTCTTCATGTGCACCAGGGGAAGCACCCCGCGCACGGCGCCCAGGTCATCGAGCGCCGCCAGGTAATGGGTCCGGTGCCCGAAACTATCCTCCATGACCTTGCGCCAGGCGTAGCGATGATAGCAGGTGGCGGCCGGGGAGGCATCCACAAAGGCGTCCCAAAGGGATCTATCCGGTTTTTCAGTTACGTGGTAGCTTTGCATGGATCGACCGCCCGTTTTCCCCTTCAGATCCCCAGGACCTGTCCCATGGTGCCGTAGCGCACCCCTTTGAGCAGATAACGAAGCTTGGCCTCGGTCTTGGACAGGTTGTTGTAATGCCTGAAGCGCGACTTCCACCCGGCCTGCGTTATGCGCGGCTGCCCCGGGTCTATCTCCCAGGGGTGCAGGTAGAGGACCGCAGGCTTCCCCTCGATACGGTTGATCCTGTCGATGCCCCACTTGATGAGGGGCACCGGCAGGAGCCTCAGGTAACCTCCCCCCGCTATCGGCAACTGGAAGCTGCGGCCGGCGAACCTCAGCGGGAGCGTGCTGAGCGGAAACTCCTCGATGCTGCCGCCGGCTCTATGCACGGTGTAAGGGAAACGCGGCGCGTCAGGTATGCCGTAGGTGTCGTGGTACACCGGGAAAACGCTGGAATCGAAGGTGAACCCCTCCTCGATGAGCACGTCGAAGGCCCAGAGGGACTCCCTCGTGATGGAGTAGGTGGGGGCGCGGTATCCCGTGACGGCGACCCCAGTGATCCCTTCAAGCACCTGCTTTGCACGCCTGATGTCCTCCCTGAAAAGCTGCGGCCCGATCCTGTAGATCAACTGGTGTCCGTAACCGTGGCAGGCGACCTCGTGCCCCCGGGACCGGATCTCCCTGACCACACCAGGCAGGCGCTCCGCCACCCATCCCAGCACGAAGAAGGTGGCCTTGACGCCGTACTCGTCCATGAGGTCGAGCAGGCGCGCCACGTTGTCGGCAACGCGCAAGGGGAAACCGTCCCAGCTCTCCTTCGCCACGTAAGGCTCGAAGGCGTTGACCTGGAAGTAGTCCTCCACATCGATGGTCAGCGCGTTCAGCACCGTTACCTCCAATCCCTCACCCACCCCTTCCCGGGATGGACAGCCGTCCTTTTAAAAGGTCTTCTTCAGCGTCAGCACCACGCGGTTGGTCTGCCTCGCGCCGGCGGCGCTGTCCAGGTCGGAACGGTAATCGATGTAGCTGTAATACAGCGAGACGCTGATGTCGTAGTTGAAGCCGTAGCTCCCGCCGACCGTGCCGCTGAAGTGGTACGGGTAATCCTGCGACGTTCTCCGGCTTACCTTGTCGCCGGTCAATATGACTGACGTAGTCAGGCGTGGCGACATCTCGTAGCGCATGAATCCGCTAACGGCCGTCTTGCGCCGGTCCGGAGCGTCGGTCCGGGTGTCCTGGTACTTGGCATGGGTGCTCGATATCCCGATGCTTCCGTGCTCCAGGGTTTTTTCCAGTCTGGCGCTATAACTTGTCTCTTTGGTGGAGATGGTCAACGGGTCCTCGGTATACTGCACCCGGGTCTCCAGGGCCGCCACCACTGGACTGAAGTCCTTGCTGATACCTGCATGCCAGAACAGGTTGCTCACGCTGATATCGTCGGAGAAGGCCTGCCAACTGTTACCGACGCCGCCATAGAGAAAGGACTTGCCGGCATACTCGTACCTGAATCCGGAGGAGACGTTGTGCTGGTCGTAATCGGCCAGATCGGTGTTCGCGCGGCCATAGGCGTACCCGGCTGTAAGGTTCAGGCGAGGGGCGGGCTCGTGGCTTAGATCGGCAAAAAGCCAGTTTTCCCGTTTGTCTATGCCGGGTGAACCCCAGTAGCTGGTGTCGGTAAAACGGTAACCGGTCTTCAGCGTGCTTTTACTGCCGAGTCTCCAGAGCAGGTAAGGGGAAACGTTGGCAACGTTCTGGTCGGTCTGGTTCAGGTTCAGGCTTTCCGTGGTGACGTCGCGGGCGACATCCTGAGACACGCGACTAAAGGTATCGCTTAGCTCAAGGAAAAAGAAGTTGTCCACAAGCTCGGCCTTGCCGCGTAGCGCCAGGTTGTGGACCTGCTCGTCGTCCATGGTGCCGCGAGCGTATTTTTGATATTCGAAGTGGTAGCTCAGATCCCCGTTGAACGACGGAGCCCGGTAGCTCAGAACCGCCCCCGGCTGGACCCGGGTCACGAAATCGCTTTTCTCATCGAGCGCCGAGTCCAGGATGTTGTCGTTGTATTCCTCGCTCACGGAAAGCGAGGGGGTGAATTGGAAATCGGCGGCCGCAGCCGGCATGGCCCAGGAAAAGGCTGCGCATACGACGGCTGCCCGCACGAAAGACAATTTCAAAGTTGGCTGCTTCATTTGTTCTCCTCCCCTGCGCCGGCACCCAGAAGCAGCCTGCGCACGAAACCCGCCTCATCAACGCCCTCTTCGGCGTCCCTCCCCGTGCTCTCCAGGGCAGCGCCCAATACCGCGATAGCATTTTCCAATTCCGCTACCTCCGCATCGACCTTGGCCACGTGCGCGCTGAAATCCTGCCGCAGCAAAGAAAAGATGACGCACACCTCGTTCAACGCAGCCGCGAGCTTTTCAGTTCCATCGGCACCGACGACTCCGTTGATCACCGGCCTGGTGCCGGTTTTACCTTTACCCCAGAAATGCTGTTCGAACTCAAGATCCCCAAGGACCTCACGCGCCATCTCAGGAGAGGCGACCGTGGACTCCTCGGCAAAGGCGGAAAGCATGAGAAAATCGCAGATGATGTTGACCAATCGCGGTATCCCCCTGCTGTATTTATAGATAAGGGCCAGGGTCTCCGAGGGGAAATCGAGCGCCTCGCCGTTTCCCGCAACGGTCATGCGATGCACTATGTATTCGGACATCTCCTCCAGGGAGAGCGCCTTCAGGTGGCAGTTGATGCTGATCCTCTGGCGCAACTGCAGCAATTCGGAAGTGGCGAGTGTCTCGCGCAGTTCGGGCTGCCCCACCAGTATGATCTGCAGCAACTTGCCGTGGGAACTTTCCAGGTTGGAAAGCATCCTTATCTCCTCAAGCAGGTCGGACGCCAGGTTCTGCGCCTCGTCGATGATGAGCATCGGGTGGTTTCCGGCGGCGTATTGCTCCAGCAGAAAGTCGTTCAGGTCCCGGATCAGGGAGACCTTGTCCTTTCCAGAAACGTTCAGCCCGAAGTCGTCGTTGATCATAGCCAGGAGCTGGTCGGAGTTGACGCGGGTGTTGAATACCTTGGCGAGCACCACATTCTCGTAGCGCGTGTTCAACAGGTTCCGGATGATGGTGGTCTTGCCGGAGCCGACCTCGCCGGTCAGAAGGATAAAGCCTGCCCGCTCTCTGATGCCGTAGTCCAGGTAGGTGAGAGCCTTCTTGTGCGAACGGCTCAGGTAGATGAAGTCCGGATCGGGGATCAATTCGAACGGTTTCTGGCGCAGCTTGAAAAACGCTTCGTACATGGGAACTCCGGGGCCGACAGGCACTAAACTGCGACTTCTTTAAGCCAAAGAACCGAACTTCTTATTTCTTGACCGCGTAACTGCGGTAGTAGGAGTAACGGATGTCGCTGTTGTCGACGACCGCGGCGTTGTAAACCAGCCCCAGGATCGGACAGGCCTTTAACGACTCCAGTGCTTCCCTGACGTTCGCCTGGGAGGCCATCCGCTCCATGACCACGAATATCACGCCGTCCACCAGATGGGCAAGCGAGCGTGACTCGGCAAAGGGGAGTACGGGCGGCGTGTCCAGGATGATGTAGCGGTCGGGGTAACGGGCCTTCAGTTCTTCAAGGATCGCACTGCTTCTATGCGAGGTGAAGAGTTCGGTGGGATTGTCGATGCTACGCCCCGCCCTTATGATGGAGAGCTTGCCGATCCCTGTGGGTATTATGGTTTGACTGATGTCGGCCTCTCCCTTTAAAAGCTCGGAAAGCCCTACCCCCTGCTCTATGTTTAGGTATCGGTGCACCGACGGCCTGCGCAGGTCGGCGTCGACGAGCAGCACCGTATGATCCAACTCCTGTGCCAGGCTCAGGGCGAGGTTCATCGCGGTCAGACTTTTACCCTCGCTGGGAACCGAACTGGTGACCATGAGACAGTTCCTGAAGACTTCACCCGAGGTCATCTTGACCAGCACCGATTTGAGCTTTCGGTACTCCTCCGCCGTGGGCGAATGAGGATCGTGCAGGTTAACCAGGTACGGGTTATCCGGGGAAAGTTTGCCGTATTGGGCGGAAACAGGCGCTACCGTCGGATGGACGGGGGGGGCTACCCGGGCTTGCGGCCCAGGCTCGACTGCGGGGGCTTCCACCCCCTGCCTGAGGCGCGCTGCTTTTTCCATGGCAATCTCGATTCTGCTCATCTAAACCTCACTAGGTGTGGCGCGCGTTCAGCGTAACAAATCCTTGACGCCTTGAGTCACATGCGTGTCGTGAACGGCGTCCAGCAGACGATCCATATGGGGGAGTCCCAGCAGTTCCATGGCCGGAAAGCCGAGCATGACAAGAAAGTAGAGCGCCGCCAGCGCGAGAATCCGGAAAGAGCGCTGGCGCTGCCGCGCCTCAAGTCCGGGCTCCTGCAGGCGCGGGATGATCGCCAGCACCGGGATGCCGAACTGTTTTAGGAACTCCGCGTCCTTCACGGTGCCGTCGAGCTGGTCAAGCAGGAAGAGCAGACCGAAACTCGCGGCCAGACCGGCCGCCATACCGAACAGCATGAGCTTCAAGCGGTTCGGACTGGAGGGTTTCACGGGGAGAATGGCGGGATCTACGATGCGGAAGGTGGTGGATTTATCCTGCACCTCCATCTGCTTGGAAACCTCGGACTGGCCGTGACGCGCGAACAACTGGTCGTAGATGTTCTTCTGGTTACTCTTCTCCAGCTCCAGCTTTTCCAACCCGGCCTTGGCCGAAGGGATGCTCTGCAAGAGCGAGCGATTGGTGGCGATGTAGCGAGTGAGCCCCTGCTCGGTGATCTTAATGGCGGCGATTTCGGAGTCGATCCTGGCAAGCTCCTGAGGATCCAGAGGCTGCGATTCCTGCCCCGTGCGCGACGCTGCCGCTATCTGTCCCTTTACCGTTTCGATGTCCCCCTTCACCTTTACTACCTCGGGGTAGCTGTCCGTGTACTGAACCCTCAGTTCGTCCAGCCTTTTATGCAGCACGCTCAACCGTGACTGCAGCGGGTCGTTGCTCTTCTTCGTGATGAAGCGCATCCCCTCAAGCTGCCTGCGACGCAACTCCAGGTCGTAGAGCTTCTGCTGGGCTGTGTTGATCTCCTCGAACAGCTTGCCCTCGTCGATGGAGATGATGCCGCCTTTCTCGCGCTTGTAATCGTTGACCTGCTTTTCCGCCTCAACGAGCTTGACGTTGAAATTCTCGATCTGCTCGGAGAGAAACTTGGTGGCGTCGTAGGATTCCCCGCGCTTGGAGGAGATGTTCCCCTCGATGTAGAGCCGCACCAGCGTGTTCACGAAATCCCTGGCGATCTGCGGATTGTTGCCGGTGAAAGAGATGGTAAAAAGGTTTTTATCCTTCACCTTTACGTTGGTGGCATTCTGCAGCCCCTTGATCAACGCCTCGGTTTCGCTTTCGCTCTTGCCGAGGTTCATATCCAGGGAGTCGACCACTTTTCTCAGCAAGGTGCGGCTGGTGATTTCGTAGGTGAGGACCTTGATGGTGTCTTCCATGGAAGGGGTAACCGTGATCCCCTTGACCAGCTCGCTGATGACGTTCTTCTCTATGAAGACGGTGCTCGCCGCCTGATACTTGCGGGGAAGCGCGAAACTCAGTACAAAAACCATGGTCATCAGGAGCAAGGCGATGACCACGAAACGCTCCTTGTTCCTCAGCACCAACTTCAGGTAATTCTTGTAATCCTGTTCGGGCGACTGCATAAGGCTCCTATCCCTGTTAAAGGTCAAACACCAACACCCCCTCACCCGGCCTTCGGCCACCCTCTCCCCGAGGGCTAGGGTACGGGCCCGGGGCGAGGTTTGACTTTAGCGAGGCCTTCCCGGGCGCGAAAATTCCCGCTGTTAAAAAAAGCTTTCCTTCACCAGTATGTAGTCGCCGGCCTTGAGTTCTATGTTCTGGCTGAGATCCCCATTCTTGAAGAGGCGCTTGGCCTTGACCGCGAGCGAGACCTCCTTGGCGTTGGTCTTCCTGCGCACTATGACGTCGTCTTGATCGGCGAACTTGGTGAACCCGCCGGATTCGAGGATCGCTTCCATGACTTTCATGCCCTCGCGGTACTCGATAGCCTTTGGTGCGGTGACGGCTCCAAGCACGTAGACGCTGCGGTCCGTGAGAAGCGGAATGAACAGGGAGTCGTTCGACTCCAGCAGCAGATCCTGCGAGGTGTCGCCGGTCACGAAAAGCCGGTGCAGATCAGTCATGACCTTGTTACCCCCGCGCAGCAGGTAGGCGTTCCTCAAGTCGGCAAGCTTCACCTCGGGAAGGGTGCAGAGAAGCTGCAAAAGTGTGGTGCGCCGCGACAGGTCGTAGACGCTCGCCTTGACCCCGGAGCCGAAGATGTACACCTTGGAGTTGGTGATCTCGGTGACGGTGACGGTCACGATGGGATTCTTGACCAGCGCCTTGAGCTTCTCGCCCAAAAGCGTCTGCAGATCGTTCGGGCTCATGCCGCTCGCCACGACCTCTCCCAGGCCGGGCACCGTTATCTTGCCGTCGGGGCGGACCTTGACCGGGAAAGTCAGCTCCTTCACCCCCCACACCGCGACTTCCAGGCTATCCCCCTCGCCGATCTGGTAATCGGCGGCCAGGGCGGCAAAAGGCGAGCAAACGAGCAAAACGGACAGTATTAACAACAGTCTCAACTTCATCTGGATATCCTCCGGTATTGCTGCTCAGTTAAAAAGGTCTACCTTCACCTACCCCGTCCGAACAGCACCACCTTCACCGTTTCGAAGAGAATCCGGGTGTCGAGGAGGACGGATATGTTCTTGATGTAGTACAAGTCATAGCGCAACTTCTCTTTGGCATCCTCGACGGTGGCGCCGTAGGGGTAACGCACCTGGGCCCAGCCGGTCAGCCCTGGCTTGATGGTGTGCCGCTTCGAGTAGTAATAAATGTCCTTTTTGAGGTTCTCCACGAACTCGGGGCGTTCCGGCCGCGGGCCGATAAAGCTCATTTCCCCCCTGAGCACGTTGTAAAGCTGGGGAATTTCATCTATCCGGGAGTTCCTCAGGAAACTTCCCACCCGGGTGATGCGCGCATCGTTCTTGACCGCCCAGACTGCGCCGCCCCGCTCGGCGTCCTGGCACATGGAGCGGAACTTGTAGAGCATGAAGGGCTTTTCGCCGTTCCCCACCCGAACCTGCTTGAAGAAGAGCGGTCCGCTCGATTCGACCTTGATGGCAAGGGCTATCAGCGGGAAAAAGGGGGCGCTGATCAAAAGACCGGCGAGAGAGAGCGCTATGTCGACGCAGCGCTTGTAGGCGTTGATGACGGCGTTCCTGCGAAAGCCGGTGGAAAAGATGATCCAGCTTGGCGTCATCGCCTCCAGCATGAGCTTTCCCTGAACGATCTCGTAGAAGGTCGGCGCATCGACCACCTCGATACCGTTCAACTTGCAACGCATCATCTCCTGCAACGGCAGCACCCCTCTTCTTTCGGCAAGGGCCACCACGATAATGGAAGCCTTATGGCTGCGGGCGGTCTGCAGCAGGTCCCCCTCCTGTTGCAAAACCTGCGCATTGAAGACCTCGGGTTGATGCACCGTCACCACGGGCCGCTGCCCCCGGTCGCACTCCAGGTAACCTGCCAGGGCAAAGGGTCCGTCATGCGAGGTCAGCAAGCCCCCCAGTTGACAGGCGAGGTCCCCGGTGCCGAGAATGAGCACGCGCTGGGCGAAAGGCACGTTGCTCAAGCCCGAGAGTGCGTACCGGGAAAATTGGAAAAGTATGAAAAAGCCAAGCGCGAAAAAGAGGACCCCTCGTCCCAGCATGAAACCGGGGTCGAGAAAATAGACCACGGACAGCAGGAAGAACGCGGCGCACCCCCCCTGCAGGCAGGTCAACAGAATATCGCGCTTACGGCTCTCCCAAGGCAGGCTGTACACCTCCATCAGGTAGGATGAGAAAAGCGCTACCGCCACGAAGATGGCGCCCGACTTCAGACCCTGCTGCGCCTGCCAGTCTTCGGGCAGATCGAAGCCGCCGAAACAAAGTCCGGCCGCGAAAGTCAAGGCGGCTACGGCCAACAAGGCGTCGCTGAAAATATTGAAGGCAACCCGCAGGTCCATATGTAAAGTTCCACGTTAGTTGAAAAGCCGCTCTGCAAAAAACTATTCCGACGGGTGCATGTGCGCCGGCTCCGGAAACTTTCCCGGGTATACGGCAGCTGATTACTTTTTCAACTGCGCGAGCAGCAACCGTGCCGCCTCGGTGTCCGGCCCCTCCCCGAGCGCCAGGCTCTTCTGCAGCGCCTGCTCAGCCTTGGCCATGTCCCCGGCCAGATGATAGGCTTGGCCCAGATGATACATGACCGTGGGGTCCGCGGGGAGAAGGGAGGCTGCCCGCTCCATCACCTTGACCCCATCCGCTGAGCGCCCGTTCTTCATCAGGGCGTAGCCGACCGTGTCCATGACTCCGGCGTTTTCGGGCTGCAGCCTGAAGGCCTTCATTGCCAGGCGCAGCGCCTCCTCCTTGTCTCCGTAACCGTCAGCTGAAAGGTAGGCGAGGTTGTTGAGAGCGGGTACGAAATTGTCCTTTTGCTCCAGAATGGCGCGGTACTTGACAACGGCCTCCCGCTTCCTGCCGGTGGCGTCATAAAGCGCTCCGATGGCGAATTGGGCCGACACGGAGTCAGGCTTAAGCCTGAGAGCACCCTGGTAGGCGGCCAGTGCCTTGTCGTTTTCCTTTTTAGCCTGGTAAAGGCTGCCTAGAAAAAGCCGCGCCTCGACGCTTTCACCATCGACCTTGATCGCCTTGTTGGCCTCGTCAATCGCGGAGGCGAAATCGTGCAGACGCTGGTGGACTGAGGCGAGCAGCAGGTGCCCCCGGGCGGAGCCCGGACGTTTGGAAACCAGCCTTCCCGCCTGCTCTATGGCCTTGGACCCTTCCTTCATGGCCACGTAGGTCCCGACCTTCAGCGCCACCCCCTGCTCCGGGTTCAGGGCTTCAACCTCGTCGAAGATCTTGAGCGCCTTGCGGTAATCCTTTTGCCCGGCAAGCAGCCGTCCCTTGGCTTCCAGCGGTGCAATGGCGCGGGGATCGAGCTTGATCGCCTCATCAAGCGCCCCAAGAGCCTTCCCGGTCTCGCCTTTCTTCTGATGGTAACCGGCCAGGGCCATGAATGCCTCGGGTGCCTTGGTCTGCGTCGCCTTCCGATAATATGCAAGGGCGTCGCTTTCCTTGCCGTCGATCTCGCTCAAAGCGGCTATGCCGAACATGGCTCGCAGGTTCTGCGGGTCCGCGGCGAGCAGGGCCGCGAGTTCAGCCGTCGCCTTCGGATAATCGCCCGAGGCTGCATGGAAGCCTGCGAGGTTTTGGTACGAGCCGGGGAAGGAAGGATCGACCCGCTTGGCCTGCTCCAGGCTCTTCACCCCCTCCGCTTTATTCCCGGCTGAAAAATGCAGGGAAGCGATCGCGTTATGAAGGGGAGCATCCCCTCTGCCACCGGTCAGCCCCGCCCGCAGCACCGAGAGCGCCTTGGCGGTTTTTTTCTGACCGTGATAATACGAGGCAAGCAGCAGCCTGGCGTTCTGAACGTCGGGAGCTGCCTGCACCGCGGTTGCGAGCTCGGTTTCGCCCTCGGCGTTCTTCCCCTTACTGAAGTAAAAGGCGCCCTTCTTGAGGTGGGCGTTGACCATCTTCGGGTCGAGCTTGGTAGCCCGGTTCAGTTCACGCATCCCCTCATCGAAAAGCCCCTGCGACATGTAGGCGCTTCCCAGCATGTTGTGGGCCGACGCGTCGGTATCGTCGGCAGCCAGCACCTTTTTAATCTCGGCTATGCCATCTTCGGTACGCTTCTGCAGCAAAAGCGTCTGCGCGATCATGAGCCGAGCCTTGCGCGCTTCGGGAGCGCGATCCAAAATGACGCGGAACTGGCTCAAGGCGCTTTCCAACTCGCCCTTGCCGTAATAGCAAAGGCCCAGGAAATGGTAGGCCTCCAGGGTAGGCGCCAGCTTTATCGATTGCTGCAGGGAGGCTATGGCTTCGCCATAATTCTTCTTGTGAAACCACACCAACCCCTTCAACCGGTAACCATCCCCCTTCTTGGGGAAGTTCTTGATCAGTTGGTCCGCCGCCCGGTCGGCCTTATCTACCTCGCCCTTTTCAATCTGAAGCAGGCCGAGCTTGTAATGCGCCACGGTCTCGTTTTGGTCAAGCTGCAATATCCTCTGATACCAGGAGGCAGCCTTGTCGTCGTCGCCGGCCCCGTTTTCCAGAGAGGCCATCATGTACAGCGCCCTGAAGTTGCGCGGCTCCGCCTGGACCACCTGATTCAGAAAGGACCTGGCCTTCTCCACGTCACCTGTGGCCATATTGACGGAGGCGAGTTCAAGCTTGGTGCTCGATCGATCAGGGTCCGCATTAAGCGCCTGAGTCAGGTAATCCCGCGCGTCGTCGTATTTTTTGCTTATGATGCTTGAGATACCAAGCACCTCTAGCCCTTCAGCCTTGCCGGGATTCCTGGTCAGGTACCGCTCTCCGAAGTTGAAGGCCCGCTCCCCATTTCCCGACGCATTATTGATCCTGGCCAGTTCGAGTAAGACCACGTCGCGGGTGGGATTTTGCGCCAGAACCTTGTTGAACTCCTTTTCGGACTGTTCGTTCTTCCCAATTGCGGCATAGGCCTTAGCCAATTGAAAACGGGCGTCCTCGAAGTTGCCGTCCCTTTCCAGAGCGTTTTTGAAGTAGATCACAGCACCGCCAGGGTTGGCGGCCTCCATATGCTTCACCCCTTCTGAATAAAGAAATTCTTTTGTCTTACTCTCGCAAGCAGTGCAAGAAAGAAGCATTACCAGGACCACCAAAAGCATTCTCATAACCGAGACCTCCGAGACGCCACACCTATGGCTAAGTCACTGAAAAGTTGAGCATTAAAGCTAGTATTGAAAAATTTAACAGATTATCTTTCAAGTATCAAGAGAATTAACAGCGTTAAATCAAAGGTAAAGCTTGCTAACATTGCATAGAACAGAGAAATAAAAAATCCGAAAATCGTATTTCATTTCAAGACAGCGACTGAAAGAGCCCAAAAGGAAAACATGATTCACATAATCCAATTAGCGAAAACAAGTAAACTATAAACTTCAGCTAATAAACGCCCTGCGGCAGGCGTCGTAAAAAAGGCTTAATTCGCATCGAATTGCATGCTATAAAGGGCGACACCTCCCATACGTGCACCTCCGGCATATGCTCAACAGGAAGGATGATCATGACAAACGTTGCAGCGCAAGCACTCCGGGGAGATAAGGCCGTCTTGTCCAGGGTTCTCCCGTTCGCCCTCTTCATGGCCTTCATAGCGGTAGAAGAAGTCGTTCGCTTGGCGGCGGACCGTCACTGGCTGGCCGTGCCTGACATCGCCCTTTATTACCTCTACCCCGTCAAAACCATCTGCGTCGCGGCACTGCTTTACAGGTACAGGGACCGCTATCAGGAACTGCGCCTAAAGGATCTGCTGAAGGGGAAGACGACGGCGGCCGTATGCCTGGCAGGCATCGCCACCTTCATCATGTGGGTCTCGATTGACTGGACCATCTCGGCTACCGGCGCGCCCAGGGGTTTTAACCCGGAGCTGCTACCGGAAGGGCCGGTACGCCTTCTCATGACGGCGACCCGTGTGGCGGGCGCAGTACTCGTCGTGCCGCTCATGGAGGAGCTCTTCTGGAGATCCTTTCTCATCCGCTACCTGATCGATGCCGATTTCGAATCGGTATCCGTCGGGCATTTCACCTGGGGTTCCTTCCTCGTCACGATAGTACTTTTCGGGCTGGAACATCATCTTTTCGTGGCCGGGATGTTGGCAGGCGCAGCCTACAGCATCATCCTCTACAAGACCCGCAGCCTGGCGCAATGCCTCCTCGCCCACACCGTCACCAACTTAGCCCTCGCCTGCTACGTTCTTTACACCGGGAAGTGGTTTTTCTGGTAAAGGGGCTTTCGCTGCGGTTGCGCTGTCGGAATACTTTACAGCGCAACCGTCTCTGGCGCGCAACACGCTTGAAACACAAGAAAAAATTCTTGGCGCGCCCTTTGCTTCCACAGAGGTAAGGTTTCTGTTTAGCGATCCAATAGACTAGTAGCATATGAAGGGAGCTAACATGAAAAAGTTACTTTCGATAATTGCACTTTGCGGGTTTCTGGCCACTGCAAGCTCGGCCTGGTCCTACACAATTGACTTAGACGACGTCATCACCTCGGTCGGGCTTGAGGACACCTTTCTCGGCTCCGCCCAAATAAGCCCGAGTGAGGCGTCGGAGATAACCTGGGTGTCGGGTTGGTTCGCGCCGGGGACCCAGATCACCATCAACAAGATCGAGGAGGATACAACCGGTTACCAACCGGAGGACTGGTACGGGGTGATCGGAGAAGCTCTCTGGGCGCTGCCGCTTACCACCAACCCCGAGTACTTCCTTCTCAAGGTCGGCGTCGGGAACAGCGGAAAGGATACTCACTACCTCTTCCAGAACAACGGCCTGCTGGACTGGGCCGTCATCAGCCCCTTTGGTACTGATCTGTATGATTTCGAAATCGACGCGGTCAGCCATGTGAGCCAGTTCAACGGCGATGGCGGAACTCCGGTACCTGAACCGGGAACCATGCTGCTCCTGGGCGCCGGGTTCCTGGGCCTCGCCATCTACGGCAAACGCAGAAGAAACGTATAGCATGATGTGTGGCGGATTAATTGGGCGGTGCTTAACGGCATCGCCCTTTTAGCGACCGCTTTCACGGTAGCGGTTAGAATACCCCGTCCGAAAAAAGAACCCGCCATGGTCACGGAAGCTACCGGGACCATGGCGGGTTTCTCTTTATTCGAGAGGATTTCTTCAACTCAAGCGCGGCTCTTGTTGCCGCGCGCGCCGCCTTTTCATCATTTTGTAAATTATCTCGACAGACCGGATAGGCGTGTAAAGAAACCCGACAGTAAATCAGCACTCATGGATTGCACATTCGACTGAAGTTCTTCGCTCCGCCCCATCGTATCCCCGATTCGGCCTGGGAGCCCTTACCGGGTCCACACCTACAGTAACCCAACCGGTTGAGCGCAAAAACCTGGCAACGACTCCGGCCTCAATCAGGTTGTCAAGCATAAAATCATTCACATAATCATAACGATTATTTGTCCAGTTCACTTGAACAAGCATGCACCCTCCTCACCTCGCCAATGGCCATCATCTCAATATATGCAGGACACGAGCTAAGACATGCAATTTCCAAGCCTCACCCCTATTATAGGTCGACCGCCACTCCCTTATCGACCGTGGCGGCGGTCCCTTTGTGCCGGTTGGCGCCCGCTGAAAAAACAAGGTAGCCGTATTTTCCATAGTGGGTGATTTTGGGTGAATATTTTACCGCCGCAGCTTCGGATAGCGGCAGGAACAAGGAGACAACCCGTCCTGAGGCCTCCGGCCCGGAAGCCACCAGGAAGAGCAGGCTGTCGGGTTCTGAAAAACGAGCGCCGTCTACGGAAAAGCCTTCCTTCTCAAGGTCGAATCCGACGGGAAGCCGGGGGAGCAGGGATCGGTCGCGCGGCGTGCCGCAAAAAACCAGGTCATGGCGCGCGACTTCAGTATCGCTTAGTTGATCCTCGTCCATAACGGGAGCGTTACCCTGCGACAGGGACGCCAAAAGCGCCTTGAAGGTCCCGCTCGCCGCCCGGCAGTTCTCCGTCATCACCCCGATCACCCCGGACGAGCCCTTGATACTGTTCACCGTAGCGGGGATCTCGCCGGAGGCCGGGATGCGGAAGATCTCCGCATCAGGATCCAGAAGTAGCCGCCTCGGTGAAGCGACGGCCGATATGGCGAAAGGGGTCCGCTCGCCAAGCACCGTGACCACCTCCTCGACCCGGGCATGCTCGGTCTCCAGGCGAAGAGGCACCCCCACCCTGAAGAGCGGGGTATCCTGCACGATGCTTCCGGAAACGATCCATCCCCCCTTTTCCCGGCGACTGGTCACGTCGGCAAGGAAGAGATGCGGACCGCCTGGACGTGTCAGCCAACCTTGCAAAAGCGGGGCGAGATCGCGCCCGGCGCTACGCGAAAAAGCACGGATCAGGTCGCTCCAAGACGCGGAGCGGTACATATGATCGCGGCACACCTGGCGCAGTGCCTGGAAAAAGGAGTCGTCGCCTATCTCGGAACGTATCATGTGGAAAACCATGGCTCCCTTGCCGTAACCTATGGCCCGCGATGCCGGATCGCTGCGGCTTTGGAAGGCGGAGAGCGGGAAATCGTTCGCCGGCGTCACCAGGGATGCGTAATCGACGAGGAGCTGCCTGCGGTAGTCCTTCCCCTGCGCGGGGGAGTGCCGCTCCTTTAAGAGGTAATCAGCCAGATAGGTGACCAGCCCCTCGGACCAGTTTCCCTCTCGCGCGTCGACCTCTACGCCGTTGCCCCACCACGAATGCGCAATTTCGTGAGGAAGACTGGTGTCTACGATAAACGGAAGCCTGATCACCGTTCCCCCCAGCAAGGTGAAGGAAGGGAATCCGTAACCGGTGGGAAAAAAGTTCTCCACCATGGCGAATTTTTCGAAAGGATAGGGCCCGAAAAGATCCTGATAAAATTTCAGGTGCCTTGCCGCGGAATCCAGGTACCGGGGCGCCAACGACGCGTTGCCGGGATAGAAATACGTATAAAGGTCGATTCCCCCGAGGCGTCTTTGCTCTACACGATAGGGGCCTGCGCAAAGCGACAGCACGCCTACCGGTCGCGCCTCCTCCCAAAGCGACCGCGTAACGGTACCGTTGGTGCTTCTGGATACCAGTTTACCGTCCGTTATCCCTTCGGTACCGGCCGGGGCCGAAATGCTGATGCTGCGGCGCGCCGGCACCTGGGCAGGGACGGGGTACCAGTAAGCCTCCCCTCCGAGAAAGGTTCCCTGCTTGGTGATGGCGCCACTCACCCCGTAGCTTGGATCCTCGCTTGCGGCCGGATGCCGGGAAATCGCGTCGTTGAAGTTGGCGCGGTAAGAGACGGTCACGGGGAGCGGCTCTGGAGCGCCTTGGAGCCGCAGGGAAAGTACGCCTGCTGCAAAAGCAAAGGGAGCGTCCTTACCGGCCACGGTAACGGACCCGATAGTCGCCCTTTCGGACAATCTAAGAGAGACGCTTTTGGTGCCGGCGGCAAAGGTAATCGTGCTCTGCCCCACGACAAGGTTGCGCTCAGGCACGAGGGTCACCGCTATCTCCTGTCGCTCTACTGCCGCAGGCATGCCCTGCGCACAGGCCGCGGACGCCGTGCAGAGCACCAAGAAAACAAGCAAACCTCGTAACCGCAAAAACGCCATGCCGCACCTCCTGGACTGTATTGTTTTCGCCCCAGCACCGGCCAGCTCAAGCTGCGTCGGCCGATTGAAGCAGCGGATATCCTAATTAGGGTTTGTTATCGGCTGAATATTGGTGTAGTCTACCGACCTTCTACCCATTTTGCAGGCATGCGCCGCAGCGAGCCAAGGGGGCCGAGGTCATGAAAAAGTTATCCACAACGGTGCAATTACTCCTCATGCTGACCTTTCTCGTCCTCTGGCAGGCCGAGGCTTACGCCGCTCCTGTGATCACGCATGTAAGCGACGGGCAGGAGGTCACCCTGACCCAGTTGATGGCCGATGCTGAACGCTCCGATCTGATCATGATAGGGGAGGTCCACGACAACAAGGGGCACCATGAGATCCAGCTCGCCGTCATCCGCTCGCTCTGGGCCAAAAAGCTCCCCCTGGCCATCGGGGTGGAAATGATGCAGACGGACAGCCAGAAGGATCTCGACGACTGGACCGAGGGCAAGATCAGCGAGCGGGATTTCCTGACAGTATTCGCCGACAACTGGACCTATCACTGGCAGCTGTACCGCGACATCTTCATTTTCGCCCGTGACAACAAGATCCCCATGGTCGCTCTCAACATCCCGAGAGAAGTGGCGAAAAAGGTGTCCCGCGGGGGATACAAGTCGCTGACAGCCGAGGAAATGAAAAATCTGCCCGCAGGTACCTCCTGCGACCTCAACAACCCGCACACGGCATTTCTCAAAAAATCGTTCCAAGAGGTGTTCAAGCACGTGACAAACGGAAGGGTCTTCGACTATTTCTGCGAGGCGCAGACCCTGCGCAACAGCGGCATGGCAATGAACATCGGCCAATACGCCAAAAAGCATCCCGCGAGGAAGATCATCGCCCTGGCAGGCATCTGGCACTCGGTGAGGAACGCCGTTCCCGAGCAGTTGGCGCGCAACGGCAGCAAACTTGCCAGCATGGTGATTCTTCCGGAGATACCCGAACTGCAAAGGGATAATGCCACCCCCGAAGAAGCCGATTACATGATAGGTCTCTCCCCCTCCTGATCAAATCGTAATTCCAGACCAGGCATTGCCACATTAAGTACTTTTGCCGCCAATTGCAAGGATGGTCAATCCATCCGTCAAAGACTCTGCTCCCGTCAAGCATTCAAAAGCCGATGCTGGATATATGTCCTCTCGGCGAGGCGGATTCGAACTCAGCTGCGGGTCGCGCCTTGCGTCAAAAAAGCTTGTTCCAGTTTAAGGTAACGCCTCCCCCTGGTTCTCCTTCACGGAGAAAGCCGGACTCCCAGGCAAGGGCGAGGTAGAGCGAGGAATTCCACAAAAATGCGCTATCCAGCGCGACTGTAGCGGCTCCCCCCCTCCTGTCCCGGAAGACGACCTGGTCCAGCCCCTGAACGATAGCCCGATCGCTCCAGAGGTAGGAGCCGATCAAGCTCAGGTAAAGGAAAAACGTGAGCTCGCGCCGGTAACCCAATGATGCCGTCGCGTACGAGGAGGACAATACGTTCTCATGTATGATGCCGGTATAGCGCGGGCGCGCCAGGTCATCGGCTTCGCTTGGAAAAGGCGATCCGTTGATGCGAAAGGCGTTGAAGCGGTCGACGCTCTTCTTGTTCGTTTTGCCGCCGTAGAGGCAAACGATAACCCTGTCTCGTTCGGAAAGACCAGGTATGCCGCCTGCGCCGACCAAATAGGCGGCTCCCTGCAGGTAATTACGGTGATTTGACCCTGGTGGATCGGTCAGGTCGCGCCATTTGTCCCGGTGCATGTAATCGAGATCGAACCCGGCTGCGAATCCCCGGTGCGGAAGTTCCAGCAGGTTTCGACGCATTCCGTCGTAGCGGGTCCGCAGCTTTGCGCCGTAAAGCAAGGTATCGGGCGGTAGGGGAAGGGGTCCGTAGTCGCCGGTACGCTTCGCATAGAAGTAACCGACGCGCCCCAACAACTGCATCCTGACATCGTTGTCCACCTGGTAGGGAAAGACCGGGACGCGCACCCCCGGGCCTAATGAGCCGACCAGCGTTCCCCACCTCAATGAAGTTGCTTCCACCTCCCTGTTGTCAAGCAGTTCGGTCTGATCCACCGGCAGGGTATAGTTCTCGAAGTGGCCCACAAGTTCCAGAGGCCCAAAGGTCTTGTCGTACTCAAGTTCGTTTACGAAGACGCTGATAATGCTACGCGTGCGAGCCTCCTCCCAGACGCGCCTCAGGTATAAAGCGGCAACGGGCAGACCGCGGGTATCTCCTTGTTCAGGCTCGAGCAGGCTCCCGCCCAGGGTGATCGAGGTCATGTCGCTGCGGTTCACTGCGGGTATGGCGACCCTTTCTCCCCTGAAATAAGCCTCTCCCGGTTCGCCGGCCAGCGGGGTACGGTATGCGCCGCCCCCGCTCTTCTCATCGCCGGGTGGTACTGCAACAACTTCCCCGACCGCCTCACCGGCGCAGGCGCCACCATTTCCGTTCCAGGGAAAGGCCAAAAAAACGCCGCCAAGGCCGACCAGCAGGATGAACCCTTTTCTTACGATTTTAGCCATTGGTCCCTCCGCAATCCCCGCTACGCCAAGTTGGATCCGGTCAAAATACACCGGTCTACTATAAAGCATAAAGCGACAGCCTCAAGGAAGCCGGGTCGTTAATCCTTTGCGGCCCCCCTTCCCCACCCCTTCCCCACCCCTTCTCCCTCAAACCACCGTTCCAAACGCTCCAGCGTTTGGAACGCGTCTCGGGACGCTCCAGCGTTCCGCCCCCCCTCTAAATCCTCGCTTGACAAGACATGGTTACCAGTTGGTATAGTTATCACAAGACAACCAGGAGGGGCCATGGAGCAGATGACAACACGGCAGCAGGAAGTGCTGGAAATAGTGACCCGTTACATTAATGAATTCGGTTACCCGCCGAGCCTGAGGGAGATCGGCAAAAAGCTTCAGATAACAGGGACGCTTGGAGTCATGAAGCATCTTGAGGCCCTGGAGAAGAAAGGGTACTTGCGCCGCAACGCGGGAAGCCCGCGAGGGATCACCCTTTGCGGCCAGGCTCAAGCGGGGAGCCTGCCCATCGTGGGCGTGGTGCGGGCTGGGGCGCTGCACCCGGCGATTGAGGACATTGAAGGGCATTTCGCCATAGACCGCTCCCAGTTGCGCTCCGGAGGAGCATTCTTCCTGCGGGTAAAGGGGGATTCCATGATCCATGCACATATACGAGAAGGAGACCTGGCACTGGTGCGTCCCCAGCCTGACGCTGCGAATAGGGATATAGTCGTCGCCATGGTCGGAGGCGAGGCGACGCTGAAAAGGTTCTACCGCGAAGAAAACAGGATCCGGCTGCAACCGGAGAATCCGAACTACCAGCCGATCTTCATCAACGGGGACGATGGGGAGGTTTCCATCGTCGGGAAAGTAGTTGGCATCTACCGGCAGATGGAGTAATTTGATGCAGCGCATTGCCGAGAGGGTCAAAGTCGCCGCGATTTTCGCCCCCGGGTGCAAGGTCAAGCCGGTCTGGTTCGAGTGGCGCCGGCAAAAGCACGCCGTTGTTCAGCTGTCTTATTTTTGGCAGGACTGCCTGGGGAATGTGACGCGTCTGCACTTCGCGGTGAGCGACGGCAGCAATCTCTTCGAGTTGATGTTCGACACCTCGAACCAGAACTGGACGCTTGAGGGGATAGAGGAGTAGTAACCAGATGCCTTATTGTCTGCTCGTTATCCTTGCCTGCTGGTCGTTTTTTGCCTGTTCGCCATGCCTTGCGTGCACGGCATCTGGATAAGAATTTGGAAATCGAGCGCATCATCCTCCATATCGACATGAACGCCTTCTTCGCCTCGGTGGAGCAGCAGTCAAACCCCGCGCTGCGCGGCAAGCCTATTGCCGTCATAGGTGCGGCGAAACGGACTATCGTCACCACCTGTTCCTATGAGGCGCGCGCCTTCGGCGTCAAGACCGGCATGAACAGTTGGGAGGCCCGCCAGAAGTGTCCGGAACTGATCTTCGTGGTTGGCAACAACCGCAAATACACCTACACGTCCAAGCAGATCATCAACATCATGCGGGATTACACCCCGCTGGTCGAGGTATCCTCCATCGACGAAGCCTTCCTCGATGTCACCGGATGCCTCTCGCTTTTCGGCTCCGCGCAGCGAATCGCGCTGCTCATCAAGGAGCGCATCAGGAAACAGCTGGGGCTCACCTGCTCGGTCGGCATCGCTCCCAACAAGCTTCTGGCCAAGCTCGCCTCGGATATGCAGAAACCGGACGGGCTGACCGTGATAGAAACGGGAAAGGTCCGGCAGGTCATGGAACGTGTGCCGATTCAGGATCTCTGCGGCATCGGCGCGAAGATGCAGCAGCACCTGGCCAAGTTCGGCATCAAGACCTGCGGCGAGTTGGGAAGGTTCCCGGTCGACATCCTGAGAAGGAACTTCGGGGTTACCGGCGAAAAACTCCATTACATGGGGCTTGGCATGGACCACTCCCCGGTCATCCCTGACGAGGAGGCCGAGGAAGTAAAGAGCGTCGGCCACAGCACCACCCTGGAGAGCGACATCGCCGAGCGTCGGGAGATACTCGTCTACCTTTTGCAGCTCTCGGAGATGGTGGGCCGGCGCGCCAGGAAGTACAAGGTCGCCGGCAGGACCATCACCCTCACCGTCCGATATGCCGACTTCACCACCTTCTCCAGACAAGAGAGCCGGTCAAGCCACACCAACAACAGCGAGGAGATCTATCAGGCCTCGGTGAAAATCCTTGAGAGCCTTGAACTCACCCAGGCGATCCGGCTTCTCGGGGTAAAAATCAGCAACCTCAGGCACCATAACGAGCAGTTGCCGCTTTTCCCCGCTGAGCGCAAGAAAGCGCTTCTGGCCTGCGCCATGGATGATGTGAATGATAAATTCGGGGATTTCGCCGTCACCTTCGGAAGCCTGCTCGGCAAGGAGACCGGCTCAAAGGTGATCTCGCCTGCGTGGAGGCCGGAGGGGGTGCGCAATGTGGACGTGGATTGAGTTCAAAGTTCGAAGTTCGAAGTTCGGAAGGTTCGCCTAGAATCCGGGCACCCCGGTCGGCACCTGGTCCCAGTAGGTCACCGAGCCGTTATGCCACTTGACGATCTGCACGCTCTCGTCCTGGGAGATGACGATGGCGATGGCCTGATGCAGTTTCTGGCAGAGCCGGTATGCCGCCCGGTGCCGCGTGCCGACCCCCTCGCTTAGCACGGGCTCCGACTGTTCCCCTTCCGTATCGAGGGCATGGGCCACCATCCCCACGCTGTCGAGATCTCCCGATATGACTCCTCCAAACCCCAGCAATTCCTGACGCTTGGTGATCACCACCGCGCCGTCGACCGCGGAAAGCGCGGCGATGAAATGGGCTACATCGAAAATCGCCTCGTCCAAAAGCGCTATGCTCTCGTTCTTGCTGTTAACGTACTCATGCCAGCCGACCTGTTTGCCCGGGCGGCTCGGGTCGCCATGGATCTCGGCCAGGGTATTCATGATGCGCAAGGTCAGGGTCTGAAAGCGCTGCCGCGACTCGTATTCCAGGAACTGGTACTTTACGGTGATGTACTGGTTCTCTTCCAGGATTTCCCCGGCCATCTCCGGAGGGAGGTACACCAGCAATCCTCCGTGATTCGAGTTCCTTATCACGCTTATGATACGGCGAATCGCCTGCTGGCCGACGTTGCCGCCGAATTCCGGATCAAGTTGCGCCCAACTCCTGTCGGAGCGGGCGCGCGCCGCCTGGTGCAGGCTCCAGGTTTCCGAATTCAAGGCGCCAAGATTCTCAGTTATCCACCTTGAATTGAATACGTCGATGGTGGGACAGTTGATCTGGCCGGCGTTAAGCGAGGCAATGATCTCATCTCCTATGCAGACCGAAATCTGACCCGGGCCGGTGACATAAACCACCAGACTTGACGGCATGGGCGGAGAGGTTTTTCTCCCGCCGTACACGGCATGCATCCAGCGGGTACCGGAATGAAGCAAACCCCAGATCTGGGCTCCCTGCGCCGGTTCCAGAGTGATCCCGATCAGGGTCCTGTAAAAGTCGGCGGCAGGGGCCAGACGGTGCAACTCGTACTCGTTGAAGGGGCGCGTCTTGGAGAAGATGAGCCTGTGCATTCCGGTCGGAGGACCCTCCTCTGCCGCAAAGAGATGGCAATCCCTGATGATCAGACGGAACATGACCGGGCGTTCCTCTTCACGCAGCAGGCTTGCCTGATAGCAGATCGAGATGACCTGCTCCAGTACCTCGCGGGTGGGGAGCTGAAAGCTGCCGCCATCCGCGGCAGGGCAATGACGTGACACCAAGGTCTCATCCTGCCACCTCTCATGAATGAAGGCGACCAGATCCCTAGGGTAGCAGTGCCCGAAGGGCGCCGGACTACGTATCAAAGATGCCCTTAGCTTCCCCATACCTCTCTCCGATAGCCCCACTTCCTTACTCAGATTCCCAGCTACAGGCACCAGACCCTGATACCTGCCGCCGTCATCAGGCGGCTGTCGTAGACTCCCTTCACGTCGATCAGCACGGGATTCTCGACCATCAGGCTGGAAAATTTGGCCGGGGTCCATTCCCGATAGGAACTGTGAGCGACCGCTGCCACTACCGCCACCGCCGGTTGCAGTTTATCCATATCCGTAAGCGTCACCCCGTACGCCGCTTTCGCCTCCAGCGCATCGGCGATCGGATCGCATACCTGAATCTTCAACCCGTAATCCCTCAACTCCGTCAGGATGTCCACCACCTTGGAATTGCGCAGGTCGGGGCAGTCCTCCTTGAAGGTGAGGCCTAGCACGGTGACATAGGAGCCCAGGACGTGGTGCCCCGCCTTGATTATCTCCTTCACGGCACGCTGGGCGATGAATTTGCCCATACCGTCGTTGATGCGTCTACCCGCGAGGATCACCTGCGGGATGTACCCTATCTTCTCGGCCTGGTAGGTGAGGTAGTACGGGTCTACACCTATGCAGTGCCCTCCCACCAAGCCAGGCTTGAAGTTCAGGAAGTTCCACTTGCTTCCAGCCGCAGCCAGCACCTCGTTGGTGTCTATACCGAGCCGATCGAAGATCAGAGCCAGTTCGTTCATCAGGGCGATGTTCAAGTCGCGCTGGGTGTTCTCTATCACCTTCGCAGCCTCGGCAACCTTGATGGAGGGAGCACGATGCACCCCGGGAGTGACAACCGACGAGTAGACCGCGTCAACCAGATTGAGGGTCCTTTCATCCTGACCTGAGACCACCTTCAGTATGCTGGTGAAGGTGTGCTCCTTGTCCCCCGGGTTGATGCGCTCCGGGCTGTAGCCGATGGTGAAATCCACCGGACTCTTCAACCCCGACACCCTCTCCAGGATCGGCAGGCAGACCTCTTCGGTCACGCCGGGATAGACGGTCGATTCGTAGACGACTATATCCCCCTTTTTGAGCGCCCTGCCGACCGTCTCGGAGGCGCTGCAGAGCAGTGAAAGATCGGGCTGATTCGCCGCATCGACTGGAGTCGGTACCGCAACGACATGGAAATTCGCCTCAGCCAACTGGTCCACCCGGTCGGTGAAACAGATATCGGCGCTTTGCAGTTCCTCCGCTGTCACCTCGCTGGTCCTGTCGTATCCCAGGCGCAACTCTTCGATCCTCTTTGCGCTGATGTCGAATCCGATGGTGCGCTGCACCCTCCCAAAAGCCACCGCCACCGGAAGGCCAACGTACCCCAGTCCAACCACCGATATCTTACGCTCGTGCCCCATGCTGCACCTCCCTTTCCGGTACTGGTTGTACCGTACCCGTCCGCAGGCTTGATCCGGTGCCGCTCAATGGCAGCCACAGCTCCGCCTGACATCGTTAATTATCCGCAAGTTAACTTCATCGGCACCGTCCCGAAAAAACATTAGTACATTCTAAGTTATTTAGAGCAAAGCTCCAGACGCCAACCGTTAAAAGTTGCTTTTCCTGAACCTCAACCTGACCTCATCCTCAACCCGCTCTGCATTGTTTGCTCCGGCCCGGGGGAGCTTTACATAGGGCTGCGATTTTGCTAAGATGTGCACCGTTTCTTCCACACCACAAAGGTAGCCAAATGTCCGAAAAAACGCCCATGATGCGGCAGTTCCTTGAGATAAAAGCGCAGCACCCCGACGCCATCCTCTTCTTCAGATGCGGCGATTTCTACGAGATGTTCCTGGACGACGCGGTGAAGGCTTCCCGCATCCTCGGCATCACCCTCACCTCGCGCAACAAAAACTCTGAAGGGGCCGAAGTACCGCTTTGCGGCATCCCCTATCACTCCTGCGCCCCCTATATCGCAAAGCTGGTCGAGGCGGGCGAGAAGGTCGCCATCTGCGAGCAGACGGAAGACCCCAAACTCGCCAAAGGTATCGTAAAGCGCGAGGTGGTGAAGGTCGTCACTCCTGGGCTCGTCATCGAGGATGCCTCGCTCTCCCCCAAGGAGAACAACTACCTGCTGGCCCTTTGCTGTGACGGCGAGCGTTTCGGCCTCTCCTATCTCGATCTATCCACAGGGGAATTCAAGGTGACCGAACTGGCGGGACTGCAGGCCGCTCTCGCCGAAGTCATCTGCATCGCCCCGCGTGAGATCATTCTGCCGGTCTGCTTCAAGGAAGAGTCGAGGGCCAAGGGAATCGCGCACCTGGTGGTGGACCGGAGCATCACCTACTTCGAGGAGTGGGTCTACGACACGGACTACTGCAAGAGGCTCATCGCCGACCAGTTCAAGGGCGCCACCGCCGCGTCGCTTGGCTGCGACGGGCTTCCAACGGCACTGCTGGCCGCCGGCGCCGTATTGCACTACCTGATGGAAACCCAGAAGGGCAAAGCCCCGCACGTAACCGGCATCACCCCCTACAGCGAGAGCGAGCACCTGCTGCTGGACGAATCGACCAGGCGCAACCTGGAGCTGACCGCAACGCTCTCCGAGGGAAAGCGCAAAGGGTCGCTGCTGGGGCTCATGGACCGCACCGTGACCGCCATGGGTGGCAGGAAACTAAAGCAGTGGATCAACTACCCGCTCATGGATCTGAAAAAGATCTGCGGGCGCCAGGACGCCATCGAGGAGTTGATCGAGGCCCCGGGCCTGCGCTCGGAGATACAGTCACTTTTGTCCGGGGTGTACGACCTTGAGCGGCTGAATGGGCGCATCAGCCTCGCCTCCGCATCCGCCAAGGACCTCGCCGCCTTGAACGCCTCGCTCTCACGCATCCCTGCCATAAAGGAGCAGGTGGCAACCTGCGCCGCCTCGCTCTTGAGGGATCTCGACGCCGGTACCGATCCGCTGGCCGAGATCTGCGCCCTGATACGAAGCGCGATCGTCGAGGACCCGCCTTTCGTGCTGCGCGAGGGGGGGATCATCGCGGACGGCTTCAACGCCGAACTGGACGAACTGCGCGCCATCAGCCGCGAGGGGAAAGGTTTCATCGCCCGCCTGGAAGCCAAGGAAAAAGGGCGGACCGGGATAAGCTCGCTGAAGATCCGCTACAACAAGGTGTTCGGCTACTACATCGAGGTGACCAAGGCGAACGTTTCCGCAATCCCCGAGGATTACATCAGGAGGCAGACACTCGCGAACGCTGAGCGCTACATCACGCCGGAGCTGAAGGAGTACGAGGAGAAGGTGCTGGGGGCGGAGGACCGTATCCGGGAACTGGAGTTCTCGCTGTTTCAGGGCGTGCGCGAGGCAGCCGCGGCGCAAGGCGAGCGCATCTCCCGTACCGCCGACCGTCTCGCCTGCCTCGACGTCCTGGTCTGCCTGGCCGAGCTCTCCCACGACAGATGCTACTGCCGGCCCCAGATCCACGAAGGGAGCGAGCTCAGCATCACGGAGGGGAGGCACCCGGTAATCGAGCAGATGCACGCCTCCGAGCGTTTCGTCCCCAACGACACGCTCCTCGATAACGGCGAGAACCAGCTCATCATCATCACCGGCCCCAACATGGCCGGGAAATCGACCTTCATGCGCCAGGTAGCCCTGATCACCCTGATGGCCCAGATGGGGAGCTTCGTACCCGCCGAGAAGGCGCGCATCCCGCTGGTGGACAGGATATTCACCAGGGTCGGCGCCTCGGACAACCTCGCCCGGGGGCACTCCACCTTCATGGTGGAGATGATGGAGAGCGCCGCCATACTTAGGGGAGCGACGGCGAAGAGCCTCGTGATCCTGGACGAAATCGGTCGCGGCACCTCTACCTTCGACGGTGTCTCCATCGCCTGGGCGGTGGCCGAGTTCCTGCACGACAACAAGATGCATGCGGCAAAGACGCTTTTTGCCACCCATTACCACGAGCTTACCGAGCTCTCCGTCACCCGCCCCGGCATAAAGAACTTCAACATCGCGGTCAGGGAATGGAACGAGCGCATCATATTCCTGAGAAAGATCGTGCCGGGTGGGGCCTCGCATTCCTACGGCATCCAGGTGGCCCGCCTGGCCGGCCTCCCCCAGATGGTGATCGAACGCGCCAAGGAAATACTTGGCAACCTGGAAAAGGGGGAGTACGGTGAGGGGGGCGTGCCGCGCCTGGCGCGCGGCAAGAAGGCGCCGGCACCGTCCCCGCAGCTCTCGCTCTTTGAGGCCGCGGAGGATCGGATCAGGGAGAGGCTCAAAGGCGTGGAGGTGGCGCTGTTGACACCGCTTGAAGCACTGAACCTGGTGGACGAACTCAAAAGGATGATATAGCTATGTGCATGCAACCGGTTATCAGGCGCCGATTTCCCTCCAGCAGCACGGGAGGTCACGACGCATGAACAGAAGAGAATTCGTAAGATATCTCGGGCTTTCGGCCCCATATGCCCAATGGCTTACCTACAGGCTGCTGGCGGCGCAGGGAAGCCTGCTGATGGCACCGCTTTTCTCCCGGCAGGCCGATGCAGCCGTGCTCCCCGGCTTGATCGCGGTAACCGAGCTGAAACACTGGTCCACCCCCGACTACACCCGCATCTCCATCACCCTGGACAAGGAGGTGCGCTTCGAGCATCATAAACTCCCGAACCGGCTCTATCTCGACCTGAGCGGGACGCGCCTCACCCCGGGGGTCAAGGACCTCAGTATCGGCGACGGGCTATTGAAAAGCGCCAGGATCGCGCAGTTCCAGCCCGACACTGTACGGGTGGTCCTGGATCTCGACAGCATCAAGAACTATAAAGTATTCACCTTTTCCGAGCCGTTCCGGATCATCGTGGACGTGAAAGGGGACAGGAGACAGGAAATATCGTCTTCCGAGGAGGTGATCGAAACCGCCAAGCCCGAGCAGGCCCCTGCGGAGAAGGGAAAACAGTTCAAGCCCGGAAAGATCAGAAGAATCGTTATAGATCCCGGGCACGGGGGGCACGACCCCGGCGCGGTCAGCCCGTCCGGCACGAGGGAGAAGGATATCGTGCTCCAGATCGGCCTGAATCTGGCGCAAAAAATCAGGCGGGAACTCGGCATCGACGCAGTCATGACCAGATCGACCGACGTCTTCATCGAACTGCAGGAAAGAACCGCTATCGCCAACAAGGTAGGTGCCGATCTGTTCGTTTCCATACATGCCAACGCAGCGCTGAACCGTGTAGCCAACGGCATCGAAACTTATTACCTGAACCTGGCCAAGACGGAGAAAGCGGCCCAGTTGGCTGCCAAGGAAAACGGTACCACGCTGGAAAAGGTGAGCGTGCTGCAGGCGGTCCTCTTCGATCTGATGGCGAACTACAAGCTAAACGATTCGGCACATCTGGCAGACGAGGTGCAGAAGGCACTGCATAAAAAAGCACAGACGGCTTATCCGTCCGTCAAGAACCTCGGCGTCAAGCAGGGTCCTTTCTACGTGCTGGTGGGCGCCACCATGCCGAGCATCCTCGTGGAAGTCGCCTTTCTCAGCCACGAAAAAGACGAAGAGAAGCTGAAGGATCCGGAGTACCAGGCCCTGACGGCGGACGGCATTCTGGATGGGCTCAAGGGGTACATCTCACAGGCAAGCTGAGGTTGAGGTTGAGGCTAAGAAAAAGATTAAGATTAAGATTAAGATTAAGATTAAGGCTAAGGTTGAAGTTGAGGTCAAAAGAACTTAACCGCTGATTTGCGCGAATGACGCTGCCGCAACATAAAAAGGCCGGCAATTGAGGAATGAACCCTCAATTGCCGGCCTTTTGCGTTACTTCTTAGCACTTAACCTTAACCTCAACCTGAGCTTTAACCTGCCTTAACCTGATTTTTCAATTCTGCTGCCCGGCGACCGTAGAACCTACCACTTCTACTCCGAAATCCGCCGCCTCCTTGGGCACGTTGGCGAGCGCAACTACGAAAGCGATTGGCTGCCCCGGCTTCACATCAAGGTTGGACAGCGAGTCACCGAACTGGTTGTTCATGATCGCTTCGATCTTATCCATCGGGAGGGTGGTGAGTTGTTCGTCTGTCAGTCGATTGCCGCAGTAAGCGGTCTCCTGCAAAAGCACCTTCCCCCCCTTGTCGAAGATACTCACCTTCACCTGAATGGAGGCGCGAGCCTTGCGGTAGGAATTAACCGCATCTCCCGTCACCACGAAAAGCTCGCCGGCCTGTTGGTTCTGATGGAAGGAAGCGACCGGATTCCTGACGGCAATGCCCCCATCCTCAGGACTTTCCATGCCAAACCATTGGGCGACAAAGCCGATGCCCAGCTTGTCGAACTTCTCCATGGCGGCCGGACCACTTTGCAGCAGATACAGGCCTGCCCCGCTCAGCGCTACGACCACGATAACGGAAATAGCCACAATCGAAGCGGTTAGCATCGAGCGTCCTTTGCGCCTGGACGATATGGAGAGTGGCGGAAGATCCTCCGGGTCGGGTACCTCCTCCGGATCAGGGATGGTAAAAGGTTCGGCGCCAAGATTCAGATCAAGCGGCCTCTCCTGCGATGCCGTCTTTTCGCCCCCTGCCGGCAAGACCGGTTCTACTGCCGAACCGGCTACCCCAGTTCCTGCCGGCATTATAGCTTCCGCCATATGAGGTGCTCGTTTCGGCGCGGAATCGTCAGAGAAGGTAAATTCTCCAAAGTCGAATTCCTCATCCGGCTTAGAAGCAGCCGGTTCTTGCTTATCTTGTTGCTGGTCGGACACCGCAAAGGCATCGAAATCATCCGAAGCGGGCGCCTCCTTAATAACGCTTTCCTCTTCGAAGGAAAAGTCCCCGAAATCAGGCTCGGCAGGCGACGGCTCTGCGCCCTTAGGTGTCTTGTCCTCCTCAAAGGAAAAGTCTCCAAAATCGAGCGCGTCTGCAGCAGGCACCGGTTTCTCGTCTGCTGGGAAGCTCTCCTCGCCAAAAGAGAATTCACCGAAACCAGTTGCCTCAATTGCAGCAGGTGCCGCTTGCTCGTTTTTCGGGACGCTCTCTTCTTTAGAAGAGAAATCGCCGAAGTCAAATCCCACAGCCGCGGCAGGCGCCGGTTTTTCGTCTATAGGCGCGCTTACTTCGTCAAATGAGAAGTTGCCAAAGTCAAATCCCACAGCCGCGTCAGGCGCGGATGTCTCATCCTTCTGGACACTCTCCTCTTCAAAAGAGAACTCGCCAAAGTCATCCCCCCCAGCCGCGGCTACCGCCGGTTTCTCATCCGTCGGGGGAATTTCTTCGTCAAAAGAGAACTCGCCGAAATCAAGCTCCCCAGCCGCGTCAGGCGTCGGCGTCTCATCCTTCTGGGCGCCCTCCTCTTCAAAAGAGAACTCGCCAAAGTCACCCCCCTCAGCCGCGGCAGGCACCGGTTTCTCGTCCGTTGGTGCGCTCACTTCGTCAAAAGAGAAATCATCGAAGTCAAGCGCCCCGGCCGCGGCAGGCGCTGTTTTCTCATCCTTTACGGCACCTTCCTCGGCAAAGGTCAGATCGCCGAAATCCAGATTATCGAGAGCGGGAGACGATTCCTTGGTTTTTACAGCCGGTTCCTCATTGAATTCAAACTCACCAAAGTCAATTCCAGGCGCGGGCGCTGATTGCTCGATCCCTACAACTGGACCCGTTTTGAAGGAGACCTCGCCAAAATCGAAACTTTGAACGGGTGAGGATTCCTGCTCCTCAACTGCAGGTTGCTGCGGCGGCTCGTCAGGCTCGTCGCCGAACTCAAACTCCGCAAAATTGGAACCAAGCTGCTCCGCGGCGCCGTGCGTACCGCGCTCCGCGGCAGGCATGTCCTCCGAGCCAAATGCTGTTCCGGTCTCCAGTCCTGCAGGTGCGGCCTCTGGCCCTTTTTCAGGAGCAGGAGCGCCGAGTCCGGACAAGATGGCGTCGAACTCCGACTCCTCATGACTCTGCTCAGCACCGGCGAGAAAAACGTGACGGCACTTTGAACAGCGCACTTTTACTCCGCCGGGCTTCAGCTTTGAGTCGTCTAGCCTGAACTTTGTGTTGCATTGATCGCATTGGAGTATCATTCAACCCTCCGAAATATTTTTCCAAAATCTGGTGTCACGCTTCTTTCTGCTTGCTGCAAACCATCAGTTTTATGGCTTTTCGGATCTTGATCAGAATTGCAGATTAAGTAAAATCAACCAAGCAGGTCAACCCGCTCCATTAAATTTCTCCCGATTTTCTATAACAGATGCATTCTGCAGAGTCAAATCATTCTAGCCTAGAGTGCGTCGTTATGGTATAAATACCCGAAATACTTGTTTAACGCAATGATTAAGGGGTCAGACATGAAATTCCGCCTCTCCGCCTTCGCGCTGTTGGCCAACCTTTTTGCTGCAACTTTTGCATACGCCGCGCCGGAACTTGCGGTGGAACAAGGCACCGTCAATTTCGGCACCATCCCGCAGGGTAAAAAGGTGCAGCACAGCTTCATTATCAGGAACAGCGGAGATGCGCCGCTGCAGATCAAAAAGCTCGAAGCAGACTGCGGCTGTACCGCAGTTAAGCCCTCCACATCCGTAGTCCAGCCAGGCCGGCGCGCCGAGATCGACGTAATCTTCGACTCGGCAACCTTTTCCGGCAAGGTGCACAAGAGCATAGCCATGACTACTAACGCCGGCAAAACGCCCAGCTACACTTTCCACATGGAAGGGACTATAGCGGAAGAGTTGCAGATAACCCCCCGGCAGTTGAGCCTTGGCGCACTAGCTACAGGAGTGGTCAAGCAGGTGACCATCAACATCACCAACAATGGCGGCAATATCGTCAAGCTTCTCTCAGTGAATGTCACCTCAGCCTCCTTGCAGATCAAGCCGACTATCGGGAAGGCCGCGCTCAAACCTGGCGAGACGGGATCCATAGAATTGAGCATCACGCCACAGCCGGAAGCTAAGGTACTGAGCGGGTACCTGCACATAATCACCTCCGGCGCGCAGAAGAAAGAGATAACAGTGCCAGTATACGGCTCAATAGCCAAATGAATTCCGGAGCTAAAACAGAATCTAGGCAATGGTCCGGCCTGAACCAGCCACCCGGCAAGAGTCGGCACCATTTTTTGCAATTAAAACTTGAGTTGGTCCAGGATATGGTGTACTAATAGTTCTTTCCCGGGCGGGTAGCTCAGCTGGATAGAGTACTGGCCTCCGAAGCCAGGGGTCACGGGTTCGAATCCCGTCTCGCCCACCAGCTTAACTTTAAGGTTTAATTTCAGTCAGTTAGCTAGTCTTGGTATTTTTGCCCCCTCTTTTGCCACACAAAGGGACTTCCAAGATGGCTAACTTTCTGCGTTCAAGGAACCAGCGTTACTACCTCCGCATGAAAGTTCAGTCAGATCTTCGCTGTATCACCTCCTCACCCGAAATCCTAAAGTCACTCCTCATAAAGGACCTCAATTCTGCCATGTGAGGGACGGCTTTGAATTGTCTGTATGCTCTAAATCTGAAAATGCTGCCAGTATGTCTGCGTTAAGGGGCAACTCTATTTTTTAATTTTGACATCTGTTCATCCATGCAGCTTGGACATACCCCATGACTGAAAAGAGCATCAGTATGATCGGATATGTATGCCTCCAATTGCTGCCAAATTTCTTTATCATCACGTATTTTCTTACAATATCCACATATAGGTATTATGCCTTTTAGTGTTTTGATTTGATTCTCAAGATTTATACGTAGTGCTTCTTCAGCGACAACGCGCCCAGTAACATCAATGCAACTTCCGATGAAACCTGCAAATTCGCCATTGTCGTCATTGAAAGGAACACCTCGGTCAAAAATCCAACGGTACTCACCATCATGACGCATTAACCGATACTCCATTTCAAAGGATTTTCTTGCTCCAAAGTTATCTAGAAAAAACTTGAGACAACGATCAAAGTCATCTGGGTGGACGCCTTCAGCCCATCCGTTGCCGTACTCCTGTTCAATGGAGCGCCCCCGAAAGGAGAGCCAACGGTCATTGAAATAATCGCAGAGTGCTTCCGTGTTCGCTCTCCAGATTAATATAGGCGACTGTTCAACAAGGGCTTCATATTCTTCCAGTGTGAGCCGAGCGTTACTCATATATGCTGCCTCATAGATGTTTGCCTGTAACATCAACTGAACCCATCTGGTAGCACCTCCCGAATGGTCAGTCAAAATCGAAGCCTGGCACCGTAGCGGCCTGAGCGTAGTTGCTTGGTGCCGAGAGATTGTCAGGAAAAAGCCGCTCTTACCTTGGCCAGCAGGTCGTACGGCGTCATCGGCTTGGATATAAAGCCTACCCCCTCCTCAAGCACCCCCTTCTGGTTGATGATGTCGGCGGTGTAGCCGCTGGAGAAGAGCACCGGGATGTCCTTTTCCCACTTGCAGATTTCCTGATACACCTCCTTGCCGTTCATCCTGGGCATCACCACGTCCAGGATGAGGAGCTTTACCTCCTTTCCGAACTCGACGAACTTGCGGATGGCGTCCTCGCCGTCCTCCGCCTCGATCACCTTGTATCCGAAATGGGTGAGGGTTTCGGTCATGAACCTCTTCACGTCGCAATCGTCTTCCGCGATCAAAATGGTTTCCGTCCCTCCCACCAACGGCAGAGGAAGCGCCGCATCCCGCGGCTGAATGTCGGAATCGATCAGTTTCAGGAAAATCTTGAAAGTGGTCCCCTTTCCCAGCTCGCTGTAGACGTAGATCTGGCCGTCATGCTGCTGGACGATGCCGTACACGATGGAAAGACCGAGGCCTGTTCCCTTCCCGATTTCCTTGGTGGTGAAGAACGGCTCGTAGATCCTTTGCCTGGCCTGCTCCTCAATTCCCACTCCGGTATCGGAGACCGAGAGCACGGCGTAGGAGCCGGGCTCCAGGAGAAACCCGGGGGAAGGCTCCCTCACCTCTATGCGCTCGGTCTTGATGATGAGGGCTCCTCCGTCCGGCATGGCGTCGCGCGCGTTGGCCGCCAGATTCATCAGGACCTGCTCAATCTGCCCGCTGTCCGCGTTGATCATCAGTTCCCCGGGATCAAGCACGGTCTTGAATTCGATGTCCTCCCCGATGATGCGCAAAAGGAACTTGTCGATCCTCTTGACGATGTTGTTCAGTTGCTCCGGTCCCGGCTCGAGGATCTGCTTGCGGCTGAAGGAAAGAAGACTCTTGGTGAGATTGGCCGCCCTCTCCGAGGCGAAAAGGATGTCTTTCACGTATTGCTGGAGCGGGTTCTCATTTCCCAGCCTTATGCCGAGGATGCTCCCGAATCCGATGATCGCGGTGAGGATGTTGTTGAAGTCGTGGGCTATCCCGCCGGCCAGGGTACCGATCGCTTCCATCTTCTGGGACTGCCTCAACTGCTCACCGAGCTTCCTGTGCTCCGTGATGTCACGTCCCTCCGGGATGAGCAGCACCACGTTCCCTTCATCGTCCCGGACCGGCTTGATCGAGAAGTCGAAATAATGGAGGTTGCCGTCGGCGCTTTTATGGGTTACCTCGAAGCGTACGAATGCTCCCGCAGCAGCCTTGGCCACCGCTCCCTGAAGTTGGAGCTTCAAGTTGTCGTTGCAGGTCCACCAAGGGGACTCCCAGAAGATCCTGTCGACCACGTCGGACTCATCGAGGCCGCTGAAGGCCAGGGAGGTCCGGTTGGATTCAAGGAGAGTGCCCCCCGGGGTCATGAGCCCCATCAGCTGGAAGGCGTTGTCGAAGATGGCGTGAAACTTCCTTTCGCTGGCGCGCAGCGCATCCTCTGTCTGCCTGCGCTCGGCCACCTCTTTCTCCAGCTCCCGGTTCGCCTCTTCCAGCTCGCGGGTACGCTCTTCGACCCGCTTTTCGAGCAGGTCCTTGGCGCTCTTCAGCTCCCGGGCCAGTTCCCTCAGGCGCAGGTGCACGCTGACGCGGGCCAGCACCTCCTCCCGCTGGAAAGGCTTGGTTATGTAATCGACGGCCCCGGCGTCGAAGCCTCTCAACTTGTTTTCGGTCTCGGCCAAGGCGGTCATGCAAATGACCGGTATGTCCCTGGTGCTTTGCTGCGCTTTCAACCTGCGGCACGTTTCGTAACCGTCGATACCCGGCATCATGATGTCGAGCAGGATGAGGTCCGGCTGAGAGTAATCTCCCCTTTTCACGCCGCTTTCACCGTCCTCGGCGGCCAGGACGGTGAAATTCAATTCCTCCAGGAAGTCGGTCATGATGGCGAGATTGTTGGGATCATCGTCGATGATCAGTACGACCGATTCCCTCTCGTCCCCTTGAACTCGACCTTTGACTTCCTTCTCCATTCACTGCCTCCTACCTTGCCTTAATTTGCACATTCTTTACATCATCGAATTTTCAGCAACAGCCTGTTTATAGTTATCGGTAGAACCGTGATTTTGAATAACTTTTTCTTCGTCATTGCTGCCGTTCCTTACCCAGGTAACTTTCCACCAAGGCAAGAATCGCCTTGGTCTTGAAGGAGCGGGCCAACCCGGAGAGCGTTTCGGCAAAGGATCGGTATGCCACCTCCAGCCCAGCCGCGAAAGCCTCAATCTTGCGCATGTCCCCCAAAAGCGCCAACCGGTGAAGCTCCTCAAGTTGGGCGCGCGGCGGCGCCGCGAGCGCTTCGACCGTCGCCTCCACCTTTTTCAACGGTGCGGGCGACAGCTCCCCGGGCGCAGTCTCCCAGACCAGGTCGAGCTGCAGCCTGATCTTCTCCAAGAGGAGGTCGATACGGATGGGCTTCGCTATGAAATCGTCGCAGACCGAGGCAAATTTATCCTTGCGCGAGTTCGCCGAGACCATGGCGGATGCCCCTATGATCCTGGTTTCAGGATGCAGGGAGAGGCGGCGCAGTTCTTCCGCCGTCTCCAGGCCGTCCATCCCCGGCATCACAAGATCCAGCAGGACCAGGTCGGTGGCATGCCTGGTCACCTGATCCAGCGCCTCGTGCCCGTCGCCGGCAGTAGTCACGCCAAAACCGAGCGGTTGCAGGAGCGAGACCAGCATCGATGCGTTGTTCGCGTTGTCGTCCACCACCAGGATCCGCTTGCGCTTCCCGCGATAACCGACCACCGAGTACTGCGCGTACTCCAGGACGGTCCCCGGGTTGTTCACCTGGGGGAGCGGGACCTCAAGCCAGAATATGCTTCCCTTCCCCGGTTCGCTTTCCACGCCCATGCGGCCATGCATGAGCGTGGTCAGCCGCTTGGTGATGGTGAGCCCCAGGCCGGTCCCCTCGCTCACCTGCCGGTCCGTGATCAATTGAGTGAAGGGATCGAAAACGGTGTCCTGCTTCTCCCTGGGGATGCCGATCCCGGTGTCGACCACTTCGCAGTGGAAAAGACCGGCACCGATGCTGATGTAGCTCACCCTGAGCGTTACCCCGCCCTGACGGGTGTACTTCACCGCATTGCTCAACAGGTTCAACAGGATCTGTCTCAGCTTCCTCTCGTCCCCCCGCAGGTACTCCGGGAGTTCACCGGTCGCCTCATAGTTGAAATATAGCCCCCTTTCCTCGGCGTTGATCCTGGTGAAATTCAAGACCTGGTGCAACAGCAAAGCGAGGTTGAAGGGGTTGTCTTCCAGCTCCATCTTGTGCGCCTCGATCTTCCCCACGTCAAGGATGTCGTTGATGAGCATCAAAAGGTGCTCTCCGCTGGAGCGCATGACGTCAACCTGCTGGAACTGCAGGGGAGAGAGGTTCTCCTGTCGCTTAAGGATCTGGGCATACCCCAGTATGGCGTTTAGCGGTGTGCGCAGTTCGTGGCTCATGTTGGCCAGGAATTCGCTCTTGGCCCGGTTGGCCGATTCGGCGGCGTCCTTGGCCTCCCTGAGTTCCTCGTGGGCCTTGGCGAAGGCGTCCGTCAGATCGTTCACGCCGATTACCAGCTTGCGCCACTCCCCCTCGAACGGCTCGGGATTGCTGCGAACCTGAAGGCTCCCCGCCCGTACCGCCAGGATCAGGGTCTCCGTCTCCCGGAGCACCTGCTGGATGGTGTTTTTCATGGTGGTAAAGGCATCGGCGAGGGTCCCCATCTCGTCCCCGGCGGCAATCCCGATCTCCTGCTCCAGGTCCCCGTGAGCGATGCCGTTTGCCACTTTCACGATGCGGGTCAGGGGGCGGGTCGCCATGCTGATCAGGAAGTAGACCAAGACGCTGCTCCCCAGGGAGAAGGCAAACGCGAGCAGCAGACCCTGCTTGACGATGCGCTGCTCGTTTTCCCGCATGGACCGCTTGGAAAACCCCAGCCTGATCCAGCCGATGGTCTCCTGTACCTTCTTCACCTGTTCCGAGTCCTCGAAGATGTCTATTTCCTCCTCGGTCCTCACGGTGAACACGGGGGCGAAGTAGACGAAATCTTCCTTTTCTTCGTTCATGAAAATCGCAGGGTCGGAGGAAAAGGAGGGGATACTCAGGGAGATGGGGGGGCCGTCATGGATGAGTTGCCTTTGGTAAGAGTCATAGAAGGTGACCGAAGAGACCTCCGAGTTTATCTTCAAAAAAGCCACCGTTCCCTTCAGAAGCTCGGCATTCCCCGAGAGGATCGGAAGCTCTCCGGTCTTGGTGGCCAGGGTCGTGATGGTCTCGGCCCGTTTGATGATCTCATTTCTTACCAGATCCTTTTCGCTCTTAATGGAGACGAAGGTATGAACCAGCGATACGATTATCAGGACCGGGATCATGACCAAAAGGGCCTTCGTTTTAAAGGTCGCTCTCATGGGTAGGTCCTTTTCGCGCTCCGCAGCACATCGTCCGAGATGCGAATCCCCATTTTCCTGGCGGTATCCAGGTTGACGAAGAGATCGAATTTTCGGGGAGGCGACGGGGGGAGCTGTCCGACGTCGGCCCCTCTCAAGGCCTTGGCCGCGTACTCGCCGATCACCCTTCCCACGTTGACCGAGTCGACCACCAGGGCGAGGAGCGCTCCGTCCTTGACGCTCTTCTCCGAGATGCCGAGCAGCGGGATGTTTTTCCTGAAGGAGAGGAGGTAGGCCTCCTCCATCGCGGTCGCCGTCAACACAGAGACATCCGGAAGGAGCAGGATGGCGCCGGCGCCGTTCAACTGCTTGATGGTGCTCACGAATTCGAAGGCGTTCCTGACGCTGTAGCTGGTGAGATGGGCCGAGTCGTAGCGCGCCAGGATGTCGAGCTGGTCGCGGCTTCCCACCACGGCGATCCGGCTGAGGTCGCGGAGGTGGTCGGAGATGAAATCGGTGTACTCCTTGGCGGGAGTGGCCATGTAGAAGCCAGTCGTGTTGGGTCTTCCGATGACCGGCGGAATCACCACGAGGTCGTAGATGACTAGCACCGAAGGGGGAAGGCGCAGGGCTTCCACCAGGGCTTCCCGCCCGAGCGCCACGACGATCGTAGCCTCCTCCTCGGCGACGACGGCATTCAGAGTACCCTTTACCTGCGAGGGGGGATAAATTTTCAGAGGGGTCTTAAGAGTTTTTTTGATTCCCGAAATGATCTCGGCAACCGGCTTGAGTTTTGTGTCGGCGACAACAATTACCTCAGCCGCACAGCTCAGGCGAGCGGAGAGGGGGATGAGTGCAAAGGCAAGAAGAAAGATGTGTTTCCAAAAGGTCATTTTCAAAAACCGGGTCACCCATTCCGAGTTTCACGTTCAGCGAAAAGCACCCGCCGCTAAGCGGAAGCGAATCCAACAAGTTTGACCACGGAGAGCAGGAAGGCATGGAGAATAGTTTCGCCTAGCGGCTATTGATAGACCCTCTTGGCCATGCGCATCATCTCACCGGGTATCTCGATGCCCATGCGCGAGGCGGTCGCGGTATTGAGATACATGTCGAACTTTCTTGGCGGAGACGCCAGAACCTGCCCCAGTTCTCCCCCACGCAGCACCCTGGCAGCCGTCGCGCCGATCAACTTACCCACATTAACGGTGTCGACCACCAGGGCAAGGAGTGCACCCTCTTTCACGTTCTGCTCCGAAACGCCGAAGAGCGGTATCCCCTTTTTAAAGGAGATGAGAAACGCCTCGTTCATGGCGGCGGGGGTCAGCAGCGAGATATCCGGCATAAGCAGGATGGCGTCGGCGTCGGCGTCGGTCATTTGCCGCACCGCGTCAACGAACTCCACGCTGTTTCTGACCCCGAATGCGGTCTGCTGCGGCAGTCCCCCTCGGGCCAGAATATCCAGTTGATTTCGGTTCCCCACCACCGCGAATTTCCTGATGGACTGCAGGTGGTTTCGGAACAACTCCGCGTATTCCCGAGTCGGCGTGGCCATGTAAAAGCCGATGGTGTTTGGTCTGCTGATCAGGGGCGGGACCACGACCAGGTCGTAGATGACGGGGACGGACGGCGGAAGACGAAGCGCCTCCATAAGAGCGCTTTTGCCCAGGGCCACCACAACCTTCGCGTCTTCCTGCACTACGATGCTGTCAAGGGTACCCTTCACTTCTGAGGGGGAATAGATCCGGAAGGGACTTTTGAGCGTCTTATTGATGCCCGACACGATCTCGGTGACCGGTCTCAACTGCGTATCACAGATTATGAGTACGTCGGCTGCATAGCAAGAAGTTGTACCTGGAAGGGGCGCAGCAACCATACCTATAAGAAAAACGAGCAGAGCGATTTTACGCGACATTTTATTTAATCTTTCCTAGTTAAATAAACCACTGCTAAACTTCAGAGAGCGGCGCAACTTCTGGAGCCCACCCCGTAACTTAGGCGACATTTCAGTCTGCCGGGAACGATCTCACACTATAGGTGTAACGCAAACAAAATTCAACTAAAATGCATGAGCAGCGCTTATTTAATGAAAAACACGAAATTCCGCCATTTCACGCTTGACAAATAGACAAAGCGTGTTCTATTTTGGACTTCCGAATCGGTAACCTGCTGATAAGTTGCAATTATTCAACACCACACGCAAAACCTACAACGGAATAGCGCCAGCTGCCGATGGGGATATCACGTAAAAAGGAGAAACAACGAATGGAAAACGTAGTCCTGGAAGTTTTGGAAGAAGGAATCGAGATGAGCCTTGAAGGTCCGATGGCCTGCTGCCTGACCATGCTGCTGGACCTTATTTAAATAGGCGTTCGTCAAATCTGTAGCCGGAGAGGGGGGCATGCGCTCCCCTCTTTCTCGTCAGGGATACCCACCATGCACCTGTCAGCTTATCTGAAAGTCTACCCAAATCCGGACAAACCGGGTTGCAGCCTCCTTTACTCAACCAAGCGCTCCTCATTGATCGTCGTTCCGGACGCACTGCTTCAAGCCGCCCGGGAGAATACCCTTACCGGGCCGGACCGGGACACGCTGGTTCGCCTGGGGTTCCTGGTTCCGGATCCGGTCGCCGAGCGACTGGAGATGCGCGACATATTCATCCACGCCAACAAGCGGCGCCGCCTGTTCAACGCGGTCGTGGTGCTCAACCTTGACTGCAACCTCGCCTGCGGCTACTGCTACGAAGACAATTTCCGCGGCAATTTCTATATGTCCGCCGACACCGCAGACCTCTTTGTCGATACCGTGACTCGCGATCGGATAGAAAACGGGCATGATGTCAAGATCTCCTTTTATGGCGGAGAACCGCTCCTCTCCATAGATCTCATCAAAGACATCTCCGCTCGCCTGGGGTCCGCCGCCCGAAGACAAGGGACAAAGTTCAGTTTTTCCCTGGTCAGCAACGGCACCCTCCTTACCGGAAACCTGGTCCGGGAGTTGATTCCATTCGGGTTGACCGGCGCGAAGGTGACTCTCGACGGTCCTCGTGAAACCCACGACGTGAGCCGCCCTTTTGTTTCCGGCAGCGGCAGCTTCGACGCGATAATGGACAACCTCGTGCAAATCGGCGGCATGATCACCCTGCATCTGGGCGGCAATTTCACCCGCGACAACTACCGGCTGTTTCCTCCGCTTCTGGATGAACTGCTCGCCAAAGGCATATCCCCGGATAAGTTCGCCAGGGTGCTCTTCGTACCGGTGGTTCAGAAATCCGGAGAAAAAGCAGCTGGCGACTTCAGCAATCACTGCGCCTGCTCCTCCGAGCCCTGGCTCATCGAGGCAAGCACGCATCTGCGCGAAGAGACGCTTAAACGAGGGTTCCCGGTACCCAAGATGAAGATGTCCGCTTGCTCTGTGGAATACGAGAGCGATGTCGTTGTCAACTACGACGGCACGCTTTACAAATGTCCCGCCTTCATGTCCAACGACTCGCTACGGATCGGCACCATGAAGGACGGCATCAAGGATTACCGCGCGTCTCACAACATGGACGTGTGGAAGAAGGAGGAATGTCTCGACTGCGCCTATCTCCCCCTCTGTTTCGGCGGATGCCGGCAGATGACGCTCTTGAGCACGAATGCAATCGAAGACGTTGATTGCAGGAAAGAATTCTACGATCTTTCTCTTGAGAAGATTATCCGGCAGGACCTTATGTATCAGAGGACGAAGAAAGGTTGATTCGTTCTGGTTGAAAGCCAACTGCCCCCCTTTGTTCAAGAGGGGCAGTTGGGCTGGATCAGAATCTGTATTTAAGCCCCCCTTCCACCCATCGCCCGGGATTAGGTTGGCTCAGCAAGGTCGTGTATTCAACGTCGAAAATGTTATGGACGGAAAAAAAGGCTTCCAGGGTGGTCTCCGCAGTAAGTTGAAATTTCCTGTTCACATTCCCATCCCAGACAAAATGGTTATAGTCCCCGGCCGGCAAGTCCCACCAGATGTAAGTACCCATCAACTGCGCCAACCAAGACTTCCTGTCGTCATACTTGATCGCAACCTGGTAGGAATACCTGTCTGTTGATGAAAAGGGTGAGTCGGGATCAATATGCACATAGGCGTTTGCCAGCTTCACACTGGTATTGTAGATGGGTGCGCTTTCTGCCGACACTTCGTATCCTTCGCGCAGAATCCTTCCTACATTGACATATTTTCCCGAGGTGGGGTCCGGACTGTCGCTGATGGCATTACTGGTGTCATGGCGAAACAGAGTAGCCTTGAGATTGAAACGGTTCATCAGGGCGGACTCCACTCCAGCCTGGTAAGACCATCCATGCTCTGCCGAAAGGCCGGGATTAGCCTGCCAGAATGCACCTCCGCCGGAGGTCATACCAAAGGGAGGATAGGTGAAGCCCCTGGCGACGGAGGCCCTGGCGATGCTGTGAACACCGAATTGATAGGTGGCGCCAAGGCTTGGGCTGACGAAGTCGCCGCTGATACTGTTGTGGTCATACCTGATACCTGGAGTCACGGCGAAGCTGCCGAGGGTTAAAGTATCATTGGCAAAGACAGCCCACTTGTCAACGTCCGAGCTGACTTGGCTGGCCAAGGACCTCCAAGGGATCTCTATGTTTTGGTCACTGTCGCCATGGCTTGCTTCCGCCCCCAGTACGGCTGCGTGAATGCCGCCTGTATAGGTCAGCTTCAAGTTGCCGCTGGTGGTCTGATCCTCTATGGCAGTACTTTTAAAGACATCCCCGGATTGAACATTCAGCGTTGTATTGGGACTGGAGAAATTGGTCAAAGAAACAAATCTCAATCTTACCGTATTGATGTCGGCTTTTACGGCAAAATCCGGTGAAAGCCAATATTCCATGCCTGCTGTAGCGTGAAATGCGCTGAGTTCCAGTTTGCCTATGGTGTCAATAACACCGAATTTGCTGGGAGTATGTTGACTTCCCTGGCCCATGTCGGGAGTACTGTAGCCGACGCTGAATAGCAGGTCCAGGTTATGGATAGGGGTAACGGCAACTTTGGCGTAGAGGCTGTCAGACTGAGAGTTTCTTTCATTTGACAACCCGTCGGACGCTAAACGTCCTGCATGAAGAAAGTACCTGACCATCCCCGCCTTGCCGAACAGTTGAGCGTTCATATCCCTGGAATCGGCTTCTCCGTAAGACGCGCTTACCTTTCCTTTCGGGATGGTCGTATCGCCCGCGCTCTTGGTGATGATATTGACCACCCCGCTCAGACCGGAACCCCAGGCAGAAGAGGCCGGCCCCTTGATGATCTCTATGCGATCGATGATGCCGACAGGAATGGTGATCGTTTCCGCATGTCCATCGTTGAGGAAGTTCCAAACCACCCCGTCCAGGAGCACCGTCACGTGACGGGAGGCTCCGCCCTGACTATGAAGCTGCGCGGGGCTGTTAAAGTCATTGGTTCCAAAATCGACGAAAAGTCCCGGAACCTTGTTCAGCACCTCGTTGACGCTGTGTGCGTTCATGTCCTCGATGTCTTTGGCTGTAATGACCTCCATGTTCTCCGCGACCTGAGAGATCGGCTTTGCCGTTCGCGTCGCTGTCTGTACATAGAGTTCCTTCTCCTCCCAGAAAAGGAGCAGATCCTGGTTGGACGTGTCGACAGCCGCCGTCTCCTCCAAGGTCTGGTCATTGTTTAGATCTTCTTTTTCCTGAGCGGCAGCCAGATTGCTCAAGAGAAGCAGGTTTAGCGCCAGAAGTGTCAAAATCGACCGAATGCCGGCTCTTTTGCCGAGCCTTTCCGAGGTCGGTGGACGGTCGATTTTTTTACAACATGACCTGCTAGAGTCTTTTGACTGTTTGAATCTCTGACTGCCGTTTATCATATCGTCACTCCACATTTTATAGACAAAGCCCTGGCCAACGGCCAATTATGCCTTGCAGCCCAGGAAAAACAAAAAGCCGCCACGCCAGTTTCATACCGGTTGGACGGCTCTTTTTATTTCTGAGGGGCACCACCTGAAAAAGGGTCTCACCATTCCCCCGATCTGATCGTACTCACAGCCAATCTATTCACTGTATTAGCAGAACTTTTAATACACGCAAAACACCATACTGTCAAACAAGGATTGCAATAGATTCATTTAATACATTCCATCCCAGCTAAGGTATGCCCTACAGACAGGGTTAAACTAACGCGGCACGCACCATTAATTACCACTAATCCAATAAGAATCGTCTCCACATGCCTTGTGTATGCATATCGTCCAATACACAAAATACTTCAGAGGTTTTTGCTATGACTTCATGAGTGATGACACGACTACGCCTCGCCCAGAGGAAAACCAAAAAGGCCCTTCCGATTTCCACCGGAAGGGCCTTTTGAATCGTATTTACAGAACCACGCTCACTGCTGCGAAGCGGTCCACAAAGCGATGATCTGGTCCGCAATCTGCTCAGGGGTCTGTCCGTCGGTGACTATCTCATGGTGCGCGGCTTCCTGGTACTTGGGGTTGCGCCGCTCCAGCACTTCCGCCACTTCTTCAGTGAAACTCTTCCCGGCGGTCAAAGCGGGGCGTTCGGTGCAATCTTGAATGCGGGACACGATGGTGTCGACCGAGGCCTTGAGCCAGAAGATCCTGGCATTCTTCTTCAGCGCGTCGACGTTTTCCTGCCTTTCGATGATCCCGCCGCCGGTATCAACGATGATGTTGTCGCGCGCAGCCAAATCCACTGCCAGTTCAGACTCCATATCGCGGAACTTGGGCCAACCGAACTCGGCAACGATTTCGGTGATCGGCATGCCGGCTCTGCTGACAATTTCCTCATCCATGCGAATACAAGGCATCTGGAGTCGCTTGGCCAGGAGATCTCCCACAACTGTTTTACCCGTACCGCGATATCCTACAAGCACCAGGATCATGACTTCAACTTCTCCATTACTACCTTTCTCATGACGTCGACAGGTGCATCGACTCCGGTGAAGTGTTCGAACTGCAACACCGCCTGATTGATAAACATCTCGACTCCCGAGACGGTCAACAGGCCGCGAGACCTGGCGTCCGCCAGCAGTTTCGTTTCGAGCGGAGTATATACCACGTCAAATACAACTTGTCCAGATCGGAAAAGCTCGATCGGGACCAGGGAAACCCCTTCGCGCGGGTGCATGCCGATAGGGGTGCAGTTGATGATGATATCGGCGTGCGCCATCGCTTTAGCCAGCGAACCATCCTTCATCACCTCCGATTCGATGCAGGTGTCCGTGCCGGCTTGAAGGTCCGCTGTCAGCCCCTTCAGAAAGTCCTCGTTGATATCCAGGATGGTGAGTTTGCCAAGCTTGGCGTTTCGCGCCAGCGTAAAGGCGATCGCCCTGGCAGCCCCGCCCGAGCCGAGCATCAGCACGCTTTTACCGTCAAGGACCACGCCCGCGTCGACCAACGCCTTCAAGGCGCCCAGGCCGTCGGTACCCAAGCCGATCAGCTTGCCGTCCTTATTGATAATGGTGTTGATGGAACCGATGGAGCGGTCCACCTCCGCTATCTCGTCGACGTATTTCATGGCGTCGATCTTGTGGGGTATGGTGACGCTCATGCCGCGGAAGTTATTGAGGGCGCGCATGCCTGACAGGGCGCTTTTCACGTCCTCCACCTGGAAAGCCAGATAGACGAAATCGAGGTTCTTCTCGTTGAGTTGTGCGTTGTGAATGGCGGGGGAAAGACTGTGTCCGACGGGATTGCCAATGACTGCGCACAACTTGGTCCTGGCGGTGATTGTTTTTTCCATGGAAACCTCCTGAGCGATGACTGCGAAAAGCCGTAACGGGCGATGTTGAATGCACAACAACACGCTAACAACCCTTTACTGCAAAGACTGAAGAATGTACACAATACCAGAGCCAAAGCAAAGAGGAAATGCACGGGACCGCCACGTAAAAGCGGTCAATGCCCGGAAATATGGTTGCAAACGAATCGTTTTAGGGGCATTTTCGTTATGAAAACACGCCATCTTCATAATCAGCAGCGCCCCGCCTGCCGAGGATGGTGGGCAAGTCCAAGACGAGGCTGCAGAGGTAGAATCGTGTTAATGCTCTTAATCGCTTCAATGATATTGCTTCACGGGTGCATTGCCATCCGTTACTACAAGCGGGGCTGGCACACCATCGCCACGTTCAACGCGGCGTGCATTTCGTTCTTGCTGTACCTGGTATGGGTGAAGGCTTAGGACCAGGCCCACAGCCTTTCGTCGACAACAAACCTATAAAGCGGATAATCGACAATGAAAGAAGCTTCCAGCATACGGGTGCAACGTTACCTGAGGGACCACAACGTGGCGACGCTGGCCATCTGCAGCAACGGGGCGCCCTGGGCTGCGGCCGTGTTCTATGTCAATGACGGCTATACCCTCTACATCCTGTCATCACCCACAAGCCGGCACTGTCTCGACCTGGCGCAAAACCCTCGCGTCGCCGTGACCGTACAGGAGGATTACGACGACTGGCTGGAGATCAAGGGGGTGCAGATGGAAGGCACCGCCTGCGAGCTTTCCGGTGCTGAAGAAGAAAAAGCCCGCAGGTTGTACGGAGAGAAGTTCCCCGTGGTCGGCATGCTGGCGCAGGCTCCGGCTGCCATCGTAAAGGCACTGGCAGGAGTACGCTGGTACAAGATTGTCCCGCAGCGCCTCTACTTCATTGACAATTCCAGGGGGTTGGGACATCGCGACGAGATCAGGCTGCCTCCCTTTCCGAACGAGCCTTGAGATCAAGGCCTTCGCGCCCGCTCTGCCTTTTAAATCCAAACCTGTCGACATCCCCCGAAATCGTCCCAGCCTGTCCCGTTCTCAAAGCCTCCTGTTGAAGCCCAACTCCATGATCCAGAACAGCCATTGTCAATTGTCAATTGTCAATTATCAATTGCTTCTTGACATATGGGTTTTAGAATGTTTTATTGTGCATATACACAATAAAAAAAGGGAGGTTATCATGAAAATCTGTTTTCCGGTGACAAGCGACCAAGGCCTGGACAGCGAGATATTCAACCACTTCGGTTCGGCAAAGCGCTTCATCCTGGTGGACACCGACAGCGGGGCAACGCTCTCCATCGACAACAGCGACAAGCAGCACGACCACGGTTCCTGCAATCCGCTGAGAGCGCTGGGCGGCAATCCGGTGGATGCCGTGGTGGTGGGCGGCATTGGCGCCGGTGCCCTGGCCATGCTTAACCGGGCCGAGATCAGGGTGTTCCTCTGCCAGGGGGCGACCGTCAGGGAGAATGTCGATCTATTCAGAAGCGGAGCTTTCCAGGAAATAGTCCCGCAGACCTGCGGCGGCCATGACCACGGCCACGGCTGCGCCCACTGACGAAGAGCGATCCATGCACCTCGCTGAAAGCCCGAGGGGACCGGGAGATTTTTCTCCATGAGCAAGGAGGGAGAGGACCGTCATGTGGCGACTGCTAAGCAGGCTCAACAAGAATCTGATACTGGCCATTCCGGCCATGATGGCCATGGGTTTCGTCTTCGGCCTCGCGGTCGAGGCCGGCTTTCTCAAAAGCCTCATCATCCCCTTCACCTTTCTCATGGTCTATCCGATGATGGTGACCCTTAAATTGAAAAAGGTGCTCGAAGGGGGAGACGGCAGGGCCCAGTTCTACACCCAGCTCATCAATTTCGGGGTGATCCCGTTCGTGGCCTTCGGCCTCGGGCGCCTGTTCTTTCCGAACCAGCCTTATCTTGCCCTGGGACTGCTTCTGGCGGCACTGGTCCCAACGAGCGGCATGACCATTTCCTGGACCGGTTTCGCCAAAGGGAACCTCGAAGCGGCGGTGAAGATGACGGTGCTGGGGCTCATACTCGGGTCCCTCGCCACCCCCTTCTACGTGCAGTTCCTCATGGGTGCGCACGTGAAGGTCGACATGGCGGGCATCATGAAGCAGATCGCCGTCATCGTGTTTCTCCCCATGGCTGCCGGCTATCTCACCCAACGCGGACTGGTGGCGAAACACGGGCAGAAGGCGTTCCAGGAGCAATGGGCGCCCCGCTTTCCCTGCCTCTCCACCATTGGGGTCCTGGGCATCGTCTTTATCGCCATCGCGCTCAAAGCTCAATCCATAGCCGCGAGTCCCCAGGAACTGGCGGCGATTCTCCCGCCGCTCATCATCCTCTACGTTATCAACTACAGCCTCAGCACCACGGTTGGGATGTTCCTCCTTCCCAGGGGCGACGCCATCGCCCTGGTTTACGGCACGGTGATGCGCAACCTCTCCATAGCCCTGGCGGTCTCCATGAACGCCTTCGGCCAGGCCGGGTCCGACGCGGCCCTGGTGATCGCCGTGGCATACATCGTCCAGGTGCAGTCGGCGGCCTGGTACGTGAAATTCACCGACGGCATCTTCGGAGCGGCAAAAGCTCCGGTCTGCCCGGCCCCGGGCAAATGAACCTCCATCCGCAATGAAAGACGAAAGGGAAATCTTAATGGCCGAAATCTACACGGAGAAGGTGCTGGACCATGTGCGCAATCCGCGCAACGTCGGCTTCCTGGGAGACGCCGACGTGTTGGCGCAGGCGGGCGATCCGGACTGCGGCGATGCGGTCCTTTATTCGCTGAAGATCGAAGGGGAGGTTGTCCGCAAGGTGAAGTTTCTCATCAAGGGATGCGGCACGGCCGTCGCCGCATCTTCGGTGGCGACGGAACTGGTCATGGGGAAGAGCCTCGACGAGGTGCTGGCTCTCGATGAACGGGGAATAGCAGCGGCCTTGGGCGGCCTGCCCGAGGGGAAGATGCGCTGCACGGATATGGCCTTATCCGCCCTCCACGCCGCCGTAGAGCGGTACCGATCAACAACGGCCGACGATGGTGCTCCGTCGCCGGCGAGAAAAGATATCCTGCAGGAAAAGACCCTGAAAAGGGTATGGTAAAGCGATCCTGAGGTTCAAAGGTAACCCCGGTCCAGCCTCCCCCCTCTGGGGGGGAGGAGTAAGTCTTTCCTCTCCAAGATGCGATGACGGATCCGCCGTGTAGCCCCGCCCTTCCCTGCTATTGTCTCCGCACATGCTCCGTGAAAACCGGCACGAACTGCATGACGTCGGCTACGATCAGAATATCGGCGATCTCGCCTATGGGCGCGTCCTTGTCTTTGTTGATGGCGACGATGAAGTCGGCTTTCTTCATCCCGGCTAGATGCTGAATGGCGCCGCTGATGCCGCAGGCTACGTACAGCTTCGGGCTTACGGTCTGACCGGTGGAGCCTACCTGGTGGCTCTGGGCGACCCAGCCCGCGTCGACCACCGGGCGGCTCGCTCCCAGTTCTCCACCGAGAGCCTGGGCCAGCGCGGCGATGACCGGAACGTTGTCTTTCTTCCCTATGCCTCGCCCGGCGCTGACGATCACCTCGGCGCGGGTCAAGTCGACATCTTTTGGCTCGGCGGCTTCATAGCCGATGAACTCCACCTTGCCCGTCTCGTCTCCCACTTCAAGCCTTTCCAACTGCGGGATACCCTGGGGCTCGCCAGTAAAACTGAAGGCGCCGGCCTGGATGGTGAGGACGGTCCTGGCGGTCTTTGCTGCTACGGAGCGGCGTATCTTCGCGTTGCAGCAGGTGACCTCGAATTTGTCCTCTACCAGGGCTACTATTTCCGTTATCTGGCCGGCTTTCAGGGCAGCCGCGACCCGCGGCGCCAAATCCCAGCCGTAGGAGGAGTGGAGGAAGACGATGTAGTCGGGATCCTCCTTGGCGATTGCCTCCAACACCAGCTTCTTGTGCAGGTCGGGGTTGTACTCGCCGTATCTTCCGGCATCGGCCAGATAGACTTTGCCGTCGAATTTGGGTGCCTGCGCTGCGCTGCCAATGAGGACCATGGCGCTTTCGGCGCCTAAAAGCCGTGCGAACGCTTGCAGTTCGTAGCTGGATTCCAGCAGTTTCCCTTCCCTATATTCGCATATCAGTAATGCCTTCATAATTACCCCTCCTTACCCGCGCGTTTTTCCTGCCATGTTTTTCCCGTCGGCTGGGACGCCTACCTGAAGACCGCGGTTCTTTCCTTCAATAGCGCAAAAAGCCTTTCGGATAGATTGGCCACTTCCCCTTCCAGAATGAGGCCTGCACCTTTTTTCGCGGGTGGGTACATCCTCCCTGTGGCGGTCAGTTCCGCTTCCCGAAGCAGTTCGGAGATCGGCACTGTCTGGAATTCCTTCTTCTTTGCTTTCATGATGTTGGGCAGGGTCGGGTAGCGAGGCGTGTTGAGCCCCATCTGACAGGTAACCAGCGCGGGGAGCTTCAGCCTGACGACGCCTTTGCCCCCGCCTTCGAGTTCCCTCTTGACGGCAATGGAGCCGCTATCGTAGGCAAAGCCGACCGCAGTTGTGGCGCATGCGAAATCTAACTGCTCTGCCAAGGTCACCCCCACCTGGGCTGAGCCCCGGTCCTGGGACTGCATGCCGGTAAAGATCAGGTCGAACCGGTGCTTTTCGGCATAGCCGGCGATGGTTGCCGCGATCTGCCACGGGTCCTTCTGGTAGTACTTGCTGTCCTGTATATGGACGCCGCGGTCCCCGCCCATGGCGAGGCCCTTTCTGATGGCCTCGACTACACGATCCGGACCGATGGAGAGGATGGTAATCTCGGCTTCTCCGCAAAGCTGCTCCTTGAGCTGGACGGCCTGCTCCACCGCGTATTCGTCGTATTCGTTCATGCGGAAAGCGAGGTCCGCTTCGTCGTACCAGGTCCCCTCGCTGTTGATCTTGAACCTGGACTCCATGTCGGGAACTTGTTTTATACACACCAGGATTTTCATAGCTTCCTCCCTTTTCATCGGCATTGGGGTGTCTTGCGGGGACCGGAGCATGCGACTTCACTTCGTTTCCGCCCTATCAGCTTAATCAGGTAGAGTGCGTCCCTGTTAAGACTTCAACCTTTCAGTTCTCTCCCTTATCCCCCCTCGACATCCACCGCGGGACAAGCT
>Ga0209317_1000114_pt1 | contig 108697 bp, 86 predicted proteins | sample RifGroB2_FD_183994 | JGI IMG/M metagenome (GOLD analysis project Ga0209317, IMG submission 183994) | Soil microbial communities from Rifle, Colorado, USA - Groundwater B2 (SPAdes) (version 2) | ecosystem: Environmental > Terrestrial > Soil > Unclassified | place: Rifle, Colorado | collected... | reverse complement strand
GAGGTCTCGTCGCGCAGCCGCTCGTAGTTGTTGCCAAACCAGGCCCCGCAGTTCTGCGGGCCGGGGAGCTCCTCCGCGAAACTGGTATAGGCCCGCTGGTATTTCATGAGTCCCTTGGAGGAGGCGTTGTACTCCTTGACCTCCTTGGAGTGGCACTTGCCGCAGGTATCCCTAGCGATATTAGGAGAGTAGGCCAGGGTCTTCGGGTCCCTGTCGTGGTAGTAGAGCCCCAGGACCTTTTTGATGCCGTTTTTTTCCAGCAGCTCCGGGTTCCCCCTGGGGATCATCGCCGTCATGGCGCTCCCCCCCTGATTCGGCAAGAGCGGCGTCAGTCCGATCTCGCTTCGGAAAACCGCTTCACCTTTCACCTTCTTGCCTGCAGCGCTGACAAAGGGGCGCAGCAGCCCAAGGTGGGCCGCCTCCTTGTCCAGGGCAGCGCCATCTCCCCGGTGACAATCGGTGCAGGTGGGCGCCCCCCCCATGGCGACTTCCCGGTCCACCGCAGAGGGATCGAGGTACATTGATTCCACGCCCAGTGACTTCATCTTCTCCCGGTCGCCATGGCACTTGACGCAGCCCGATTCCGCGTCATAGGCCAGGGAGCTTCCGGCCGCCAGTAATAGAGCCAGCAGCGCCGTTCCCGCAAATCCGAATTTCATTTGGCATCCTCCGTGTAAGCCGTTGGTAGAATTTCCTGCCGGAGGCATCGCACGAAGCGTGCGGCCCTTGCCGGTGTTGCCACAACCGGCCGAATTGCCGGCTTCAATCTATTTCATTAACCCTAGCTCCCGGAAAGGGTGGAGTGCTGCACGGTGCGGATGGTACCCCAGGTACTCGGCGCTACCCCGGAAGCGCTTGGACCGCTCCGCGCTTACAGGAAAATCCTATAGTCGGAAACTTGAAGAGCTTCAGCCAGCTTTCTGGCCCGCTCCTTTCCTATCGGCCGCTTGCCGCTCTCCATCTCGCTGATATGGCGTTGTGGCATGCCCGTCATTTCGGCGAGTTGTCTCTGCGTCAAACCTTCCCTGCTCCGCGCTTCCCGCAGCGCCATTCCTAGCGGGTTCTCCCCGTAACCTGTAAACGCCTCGTCAATGGTCACCGATTCCGAGGCATCGCGTACTCCTAAGCTTTTACCCGATTCGCGCAACTGGACCACCTTGTCATAGGAGCCGATGGAAGGCTCCCGTTCCGGGGTTATATTTAGCCGCAATCCTACTCCGTGCAGCAGGTTAAACAGGGTGCGGATTTCCGGGTTTCCCCGACGCGACAGGGTGCGATACAGGCTCTCACGGTTGAGATTGGCCTTATCCGCTACCGCGGCCATCCCTCCATTCGCCTCGGCTACGTTGCGCAAGGCCAGAAGAAACAGTTCCCGATCTCCCACCTCCAAAGCTGCGTTCAAATATGCCGCCGCTTCTTCCGGGTCCTTCAAAGCCTCTATCAAATCCTTCTGGTATTCGTTTACGCGTGTCATGCTAGCGCCTCCGTCTATGATCGGGCAGGTAATCCGCAGCCTTGGCGCTATCCCGCTTCTGTGATTCTTTGTCTCCGCCGACCAGAAGCAGCAGAATGCGGCTCCCCTCAATGGCATAATAGACGCGATACCCAGGCCCGTAGTCGATACGTAGTTCCCAGACTCCATCAGCGATCGACTTATGGTCCCCCAGGTTTCCCAACCGGGCACGGTCAAGCCGGACACGGACTTTGGCACGCGCAGCTACGTCCCTAAGCGCTGCCAGCCATTCCTTGAAAGGTGCGGTACCGTCCCCGGTCTTGTAATAATCGATTTCATACGGGAATGCCTGAATGGTCATATATTAGCCCATAAGCTACAAGTCCACAACGAGATGGCCTGGTACGGTTCCACACGGCGGAATCCACCTCGTCCATCTCGCTGGATTCCGCCAGGGAGGCTGCCGCCGTTGATGATGGCAGGCTTTTCGTCCGGGTCAAGAACCGGGTCGAGGTTGTCATCGAGCATCGGCACTGTAAGCGGGATAAGCAGTGCTTGACAGTTTTCTTAGGGGCAATTCAATATCATCCGGAAGACAAAGCCGGCTATTGTGATCTGGCAGCCGCTTATCTCGCTCTGGATGACAACGCGCTCTGCAAAGAATATCTTCAAAAGGCTATCGAGATCGATCTCTCAGCGCGCGACGATATCCATAACGATCTGCGCTTCCAGGGTATCACTATATAAATCTCTGGCGTTGGCGTGACCGACGCAATGAAGCAAGCGACCCGACCAGCTCTGACATTAGTAAAAAGCAACCACCGGAGCGCCTCTTCCCGCTTGAATCACCTTTTCTCTTCCGGTGCAGTCCCGCCAGCCAGCTTTTTCTTTTACTCAAGCCCCCCGCTCCTGATCGATGCGAAGCTCCCATATACCCACCTCAATCACCTTCCCGGGCGCCGCGCGGCACTACCCTTTCACACCTCCCCTCAGGCCGGATTCTGCATTAATTGTTTGATAAATATCATCATTTCAGCTAATGTTGGCGCTCCTATCATAGGGATCGTGAAATGCATTCCAAAAAACATGAAATTGCGCTGTCACCCGGAGAGAGTGACGAAATGGCCGCCGCAGCGTTTGGAAACACAACTGCCGCAGCGTGTCAAAAGGCGCTCGCCGAAATCTGCAAGGCATTGAAGGCCGTCTCTTTCTATCCGGAAAAACATCCGCTTCGCGAACAGCTGCTGCAAAACGCCCATCATGCCTTAGCCAGCCTTACCCAAACCGGAACGCTCTCCCTGATCGTGCAACGCAACGGCTTTGCCTTTGCCGATCAGCAAGCCATCGACAATACCCCGATGACCAAGGTCCTGGCGCAAGAGCTCTTCTCCCGGGAACTCCAGCGTCTCGCCTTTCTGCCGGCGCTTTCCCTGGCCGAACTTACCGAATTTCTCTCGCTACTGGCGATCTCCCCCCAGAAAATCAGCGCTGCCGGAGGCGTGGCCGGCATGCTGGCTCAAAGCGGCATCGAAACCATCATGGTTAACGAGATCGACATCACAGCAGTCTTCACCAGGAAGAAGGGGGGGGAAAGCAGCGAAGCAGCAGGAGACCAAGGTAGCGGCACTGAAGAGCAGTCTACAGAGTTCAGCCAATCTTTGGCGAGCTTACCCAATCAGCAGAAGGAGCTGACGCTGGAGGAGCTGCTAACTGCGATGTCTGCCGAGACCGACGACACCAGGTATCGGCAACTGGCTAAACTGCTGCTCGCCAAGGGGCAGCCGCTCAAGCTGGAAGGGCAATTTGCACGGCTCTCTGCCGTATTGACTGCCATGGCACAGCAAAGTGGCGACCCGACACGGAGCGCCGCCGGCCGCGAATGCGCGCTCTCCGTTTTGCAGCAGCTCGGCTCGGGGGAAACGGGCGAATATCTGCTGGACCAACTGGAGGATGAGGATTTCAGTGAGCAGGAGATGGTCTACCTGATCCTCAATCGTCTGGGTGCCGAGGTGGCCCCTGCCGTCATCAGGAGGCTGATCGCGGCCGGCGGCAAGGTCTCCAGAAAATTGCTGAGCACGGCCCTGGTCCGGATCGGCCCCCCGGCACAGCCGGCGCTCACCCAGTTGCTCAAGGACGGCAGATGGATGGTGGTGCAGACTGCAGTGACCATCCTGGGAGAGCTGGGAAACCGGGACGCCGTGAAGGCTCTCGCCCTGCCCCTCTCTCACAGCGAGCACCGGGTCCGCCTGGAAGCAATACGTTCACTGGCCAGGATCGGGGGGATGGAAGCTACCACGCTGCTCACCGCTTTGCTGCGGGACAAGAATCAGGCGCTTGCCATACAGGCGGCGACCTGGCTTGGCAACACCAGGAACCAGGCGGCGCTGCAGCCTCTGCTCGATCTGGTCCTGAAGCTGGACCTGATGGGCAGATCCCAACCGCTGAAGCGGGAAGCCCTGATTGCCATCGGCCGCATCGGCGACAATCGGGCGCTTGAGCCGCTGTTCAGGCTGGTGCGCAGAAGATACTGGATCGTACCGAGTCGCTGGGACGAACTGAAGCTCCTGGCAGTCGCCGCCATAGGCAACCTGGGGGGGGAACCGGCGCGGCTGTTCCTGGAGCAGGTATCGGCCGGCGGCGGAGAACTGGCCCGGGCCTCCTATACGGCATTGAGAAACATGACACAGAGGAACGCGGACCATGAGTGAGATCACCAGTCAGGACGCTCAGCGGGTTGCCATGTTGCTCACGGCGTCCATCAAAACGGTCCTGCTCTACCCTCAGGCGCACCCTGCTGTGCGGCAGCCCTTGCAAGAACTTGCCGCAATTCTGACCGGGATGCTAGAGGAGCGGTCCGAGATCCATCTCGGCGTGGTAGAGGGGACCTTTTTCCTGGAAAGCCGCCTGATTGTTGCCCCCAACGCCGCCGTGGCAGAACTGGCCCACCGGTTGAGCAGCAAAAAAATCGATGCCCTCACCATCTATCCCGGGGTGAGCGCGGACGACCTGTTCCACTTCGCCACCATCCTGGCCCACCGGCTGAGCAGCGGCGAGTCGCTTCCGGGAGAACTGGAACGGCAAGGCATCAGGTCGATCCGACTCGGCATTGACCAGATGGAGAGCGGCGACAGTTCCGGGGAGCCGGGTCCAGCCCCGTCCCGCATCTATCGCGAGGCCCTGAACGCGGTGCGCGATACCATGCGGGAGGTCGACAATGGCAGGATCCCCACCGGAGATTGGATCAATGCCGTGGTGGACAACATGGTCTCCGTGACCATGGAAGATCCCACCACACTCCTTGGGCTTGCCATGATCAAGGATTACGACAATTACACCTTCAGCCATTCTGTGAACGTCGGGATCCTGGCCCTGACACTCGGGGCCTACCTGGGACTTGGGCGCGAAGCCCTGCAGGAGATCAACACGGCGGGCCTGCTCCACGACATCGGCAAGACCAAAATCGACAAGACCATCCTGAACAGCCCGGGGAAGCTTTCCGCCGACGAGTACCAGCAGATGAAGAGACACGCCGAGGAAGGGGCGGAAATCATCAGCAAAATGGAGCACATCCCTCCCCAGGTAGCAGAAGTGGTGCTCGGACATCATATTAGATACGATCGGACCGGCTACCCCGAATGGGCCAGCGACAGGTCGTTCGGTCTTTATACCGAAGTGGTAGCCGTAGCCGACTGCTATGACGCCATCACCACCCTGCGCACCTATAACGTCCCCACCCTCCCCAAGGCCGCAATGGAGATCATGCGCCGGCTTGCGGGGAGCTCGCTGAACCGCGAACTGGTGGACAGTTTCGAAAAAATGATGGGGCAGTATCCGGTCGGCAGCCTGGTGCGTCTCGACACCAACGAGATAGCCCTGGTAGTGAAGCCCCATCCCATGGAAAGCGTGGCGCCCGCGCTGAAGGTGATTATCGACGCGCAGGGGGAAGCGCTGTCAAATCCGAGACTGGTAAGCCTCGCCCCCTCGGGAGGAACCCGCTATGCGTCCATCGTCTCACCAGTCGATCCGCTCCTGAAGAACATCTGTCTGGCCAGCCATCTGCTTGCCTGAAAGGGGATCATGATACGGAGAAGATATAGAGGGAGTCGGAAGAGAGTCTAAGCTAAACATGAGAGCCAAAAATGCTGTTAGATCAGCGCTGATCAGGTAAAAACTAGAAAGGGTTACGGAATTTTCCGTAACCCTTTACGTTTATGCCGTAGGGTGGGCACCCCGTGCCCACGCGACCTGAAAGCCCCGTGCCCACGCGTGGCCGCCCCCCTCTTAAAAACTAGCTTCTTTAACGCAGAGACGCAGAGGTGCGGGGGCGCAGATAAAATCTTAGGCTCAAGACTTTTTGGTACTAAAGCAACAGCTAAAATTTAAGCAGAGACGCAGAGGGAGCCTTAAGCCGAACCTGGTTTTGTCTTGGGACGACGCTATCGTGAACCGCAACAGCCGGTCGGGTTACGCAATGAGGCCGCTAACCCGACCTACAATATGGGCTTCGTGTCGTGACCTAAAAGCAGTGACCCCACGATTTTGCCTTTCCCCGCGTCTCAAGCCTCACCGTTTCTTTGGTCAGCTTTTCCCGCGTCTCCGCGTCTCCGCGTCTCTGCGTCTCTGCGTCTCTGCGTCTCTGCGTCTCTGCGTCTCCGCGTTGAAGCTTTTGTCCCGCCGGCAGTATCTCGGTAGGGGCACCCCTTGCTGCTGCCCTTCTCTTCCTTGCGCCCTGGATACCCGCAAGGGGTCTCCCTACAAAAACCTCCGGTCTCTCATAGCGAACCAGATCGCCGACGCGCATCTGTCATTGGCGTCCCTTACTTCCCATTAGGCAAACCATTGCTACACTGTTGGAAACTTTTAAAAGGAGCGTGCCATGGCAAAACTAAATAATGACGCTACTAGTGATATTGCCATTCCAGAAAAAATGCCGCTGTTGCCGTTACAAGACACTGTGATCTTTCCCATGATGCGGGTCCAACTGACTGCAGAGCGCAATTTTTCCGTAGCGGCAGTGCATCACGCTCTGATTCAGGACCGCTTTATCTTCCTGGTAGCACAACGCGAAACATCAAGTGACAGCGCCACCGACTCAAGCGACCATCCCACTGTCGACTCCCTCTATCAGGTCGGGACCATCTGCATCCTGCTCCATTCCATTCCCCAGGAAAACGGAGCGGTGATTCTGGTGCAGGGGGTCGCCAAAGCGAGGCTCTGCCGGATCTGGTCCGAGGCGAGCTACCAGATGGTTTCGGTCGAGCAGCTGCCGGATCTCAAAGCCGCCAACAGCGTGGAGGAACGCGCGCTGGTGCGCACTGCGGTGGAGCGCTTCGCGGCGATCGCCATGGCAGGCGGCGCCATCCCTCCAGACCTGGTCTACTTCCTCCAAGGCATCACAGATCCTGCCATAGTTGCCTTCTCCATTGCGGCCAACATCCGCCTGACCATGCCTGAAGCGCAATCCATTCTGGAGAGTACCGATCCGGTCCGGCGCCTGCAGATCCTTTTCGAGATCCTTTCCCGGGAGGCGGAAGTGGTTTCCATGCAGAACCAGATCAAGTCGGCGGTGGACGAGGAAATGAAGAAGCACCAGAAGGAGTATTACCTGCGCGAACAGTTGAAGGCGATTCAAAACGAGCTGGGAGGCCACAGCGCCCGTTCGGACGCCTCCGACTTCAAGGAGAAAATCCTGGCCAAAGAAATGCCGGAACTGGCCGAGAAGGAAGCGCTGCGGCAACTGTCACGCCTGGAGCGCATGCCGCAGGAGGGTCCCGAGGCGGAGACGGTGCGCAACTACCTGGACTGGCTGGTCGATCTCCCCTGGAACAGCTATAGCGACGATGCCATCAACATAGCCGAGGCCAAGAAGATCCTGGACGAAGACCATGCCTTCCTGGAGAAAATAAAGGAGCGCATTCTGGAATTTCTGGCAGTGCACAAGCTGCAGAAGAGCTCCCGGGGGTCCATCATCTGTTTCGTCGGCCCTCCCGGCGTCGGCAAGACCTCGCTCGGCAAGTCGATCTCCCGCGCCATGGGACGCAAGTTCGTGCGCCTTTCGCTGGGGGGGATCCACGACGAGGCCGATATTCGGGGTCATCGGCGCACCTACATCGGCGCCATGCCGGGGCGCATCATCAACGCCCTGAAGCAGGCGGGGACCAAAAACCCGGTCTTCATGCTGGACGAGATCGACAAGATCGGCAGCGATTTCCGGGGTGGCGATCCCTACTCGGCGCTTTTGGAAGTCCTGGACCCGGAACAAAACAACAGTTTCACCGACCATTACCTGAACGTCCCCTTCGATCTTTCCAAGATAGTCTTCATAACCACCGCCAACACCCTGGAGCGCATCCCGCCCCCCCTGATCGACCGCATGGAGATCATCCCGCTGGCAGGCTACACCGAGGAAGAGAAGCTCGATATAGCGCTCAGATACCTGGTCTCCCGGCAGATCGAGAAAAACGGACTCAACCCCGGGCAGGTCAGCTTTCTTCCGGAAGCGATCGCCACCATCATCGCGAGATACACGCGGGAGGCGGGGTTACGCAACCTGGAACGCGGCATCGGCAAGATCTGCCGCAAGCTCGCCAAGAAGGTCGCCGAGGGGAACCCGGGGCCTTATATCGTCACCGCCTCCCGGGTGGAGGAGCTCATCGGGGAGCCGCCGCATATTTTCGATACCGGGATGGAGCAAGACGAGGTGGGAACGGCAACCGGGCTGGCCTGGACCCCTGTGGGCGGGGAGATCCTTTTCGTCGAGGCGATGGCGATGGCCGGCAAACCGACGCTGCATCTGACCGGATCTCTGGGAGAGGTCATGAAGGAATCGGCGGACGCCGCCCTCTCCTACATCCGCGCCAACGCAGCCCGCTTCAACGTGCCGCCCGAGCGTTTCCGCGACACCGCCCTCCACATCCATGTCCCGGCCGGGGCGCTTCCCAAGGACGGGCCATCGGCAGGGATCACCATGGCCACCGCGGTACTCTCCACGCTGACCAGAAAGCCCGTGCGCCGCGAGGTCGCCATGACCGGCGAGATAACCCTGCACGGCAAGGTGCTCGCCATCGGAGGGCTCAAGGAGAAGATACTCGGTGCGGTCAGAGCCGGCATGAAAGTGGTCATCATCCCCGAGGCCAATCTGCGGGACCTTGCCGACATTCCGGCCCAGATTCTGGAAAAGGTGCAGATCGTTTCGGCAAAGACCATTGACGACGTTTTCCACGAGGCTTTTGTGATTGGGTCCTGGCCAGCGGATCAAGTAACTCCGCCCGAGCAAGAGCTGCCTGTTCCGTTGCAGAAGTCTCCGATTCTGGATGATGGTGACCTCTGAAGTGTCAATAGTCAGCACCCCACTGTCACAGTCTTGACAAAAAAATTTGCCGTTAGCAATAAACCAGTAGCAATAATCTACAAATCGGATACAATTTCCCCCGTTGCGCCACGGCTGTGCAAAGATTGAACTTTTTGAGACAATGAACAGCCGTCATACCAGCTTCCGGAGGTCACCAAACAGTATAAACAGCAAGACAATTAGCACCGTAGCAGCATGTTGGATTGTATCTAGCAGATGCCGGTAGTTGGTGTGATTCTTGAAGGCATCTTTCAGAGAGACGGCAGCACGAGATTGAACCTGCAGCAGAAAAAGGCTCAAGCATCAGTGTCATGGTTCCGATAAGGGCTAAACGTCAGATCTAAAGGAGAGCTTATGAAATCAGGGCTCACAACATCACGTCGGTCATTCCACCCGGTCTCGTTAGAAGCGGTACCGTTTGCCTGCCTGCTGGTACTAGCCAGTCTGGTCGCCATAGTTGGCGGAGTGGCCAGCTCAGCACTGTTTTTCGGATTACTGCTAGTTTTCTCCCTGCTGTTACTTGCCGCCCGCTACTTCAGCACACCCAACAGACAAAGCGCGACCAGCTCACCCACCAAATAAAGAGACTCCATAAAGAGATCCACAAAGAAACGGCAGGCTTTCACAAGCGCTGCCGTTTCTTTTTATCTGAATAGAGCCTTTCCACTCTTCTTTTAGCCACGAATTAAACTAACTTCTTTAACGCAGGGACGCAGAGGGAACCTTAAGCTGAACCTCGGTTTTCTGTATTTAAGCCTCCCACTCAATGGGTTGGTTTTGCTTTCCCTGCGTCTCAAGCCTCGACCTTCATCTTTGTTTTGTTTTTCTCCGCGCCTCTGCGTCTCCGCGTTAAAGCTTTTGTCTCGCCTACCCCTGCATCTCGATAAGCGAGTGATCCCCGATACTCATGCGCTTGGGCGAGCCGGTCAGGTGGATGGAATCGCCCAGAATGGATTCGCACAGAACCACGTTGCGCACCTCCGAATCGCGGTTGATGATCGATTCGCTGATTATGCTCTGCTCGATGACGCTGCCGGCCGCGATGGAGACATTGGGGCCGATGATGCTGTTGCGAATCACGGCACCCTCTTCGAGGTGGACCGGCTCGATCAAAACGGAGTTGACCGCCTCGCCATGGACGTGATGGCGTCCCTGCAGCAGATAGCGGTTGGTCTCAAGGAGCGTCTCCGGTTTGCCGCAGTCGAGCCAGGCTTCGATCTCGGGCGCCCTGAACCTGCTGCCGTTTCCTATCATCCGCATGAAGACGGCCGGGAGGTAATACTCCCCCTTGACCATGTCGCCTGCAGCGATGGTCTCGGCGACGTTGCGCATGAAAGAGCTGCCGTCCTTCAGGTAGTAGAGACCGACCTGGGCCAGGCGCGAGATAGGCGTTTCCGGCTTCTCCACCATATTGACGATGTACCCGCCGTCCAGGACGTTGACCCCGAAGCGCTGGTAATCCTCCACCTCTTTGGAATAGATCAGGCCGTCGCACTCAGCGCAGAGGTTCGGTATCTCAGCCAGGTCGGCAACGAAGATGGTGTCGTTGAAGACGATAAGGATGTCGTCGTCCGGCTCGATGCGCGGGTGTGCCAGGTAGACGGCATGGGCCGGACCTTTTCTCTCACTCTGGACAATGTACCGGCACGGGAGATCCGGAAACATCAGGCTCATGAATTCGCTGATCTGCTCGCCGTTCTCGTCGGTAATGAAGATATATTCCTGCGCCTGCAAAGGTATCAGGCGGCTGATGATATGCTCCAGAACCGTCTTGCCCGCCACATGAACCAGTGATTTCGCCTTAGTGTGAGTATGGGGACGGAGCCTGGTGCCTTTTCCGGCCACCGGCAAAATGATTTTCATTTGAAACCTCCTGGTCAGCCCGGCATCCCTGCCGGACCAATTTATTGCATTAAAAGTCAGGTACCAACAGCTAAAAAACCAGCGTCTTTAACGCAGAGACGCAGAGGTGCGGAGACGCAGAGAAAACCTCAAGCTCAGGACTTCTTGGTACTCAAAGCAACAGCTAAAACAGTAAAGCAGAGACGCAGGGGGAACCTCAAGCTGGGGCTCTTCGCTCCCCCTGGGGGTGGTGGGGGAGGGTGAGGCTCATACGTACTATTCACCCTCTCCCAATCCCTCTCCCAATCCCTCTCCCATCAGCCTTCGCCAAGGCTACGGCTGACAAGCCAAAGGAGGTGGCTTGTGCAACGTACCAGGATCAGTGTAATCGTTAACTAATGCCCCTGCCCTCAACGGTTTGCTTTTCCCTGTGTCTCAAGCCTCACAGTTCACTTTGCCTTGTTTTTTCCCCGCGTCTCAAGCCTCACCGTTCATCTTTGCCTTGGTTTTCCCCGCGTCCCCCGCGTCCCCGCGCCTCCGCGTTGAAGCTTTTGTCTCGCCGGATCTTACCCCTAATCTTTAGCCACGAATGACACGAATGAACCCGAATATATCAAGGACAAATAACCTGTTTTTTTTGGTTCTGCTTTGATTCTCCCTGCGTCTCAAGCCCCGCCGCTCAGCTTTGCTTTGTCTATCTTTTCCCTGCATCTCCGCGTCTCCGCGTTAAAGCTTTTGTCCTGTCGAAAGAAGCAGGCTTAAGCGTCAAACCGGTCAATACCGGTAGCTCGCCTCGATCTTGGCAATCCGGTTTGTCTGCTGCGCTCCCCTCACCAGGTTCAGACTGTTAACATGCTCCCAGCCGGCCATAACACTCATATCCCAATCCTGGTAAAGCGGCGTCCGCCAGAAAGCCCGCCAGGCGTTTTTGTACTCGGTAGGCTGCCCCGGAAGCTTCCCGGGGTTGCCCCGGTCGCTGTGGATGTATTCCAGAGCCAGGTTGTTCCGGACCGAAAACCAGTGACTGTAACGGAAGAAAAAATCCTGGGCTGCGGTCCCCTGGGAGTGGCCGGGGGGCATCCCCTGGTACACGTAGCCCGCCGGGAACTGCCAGTCACCGTAGAGCATGACGCTGCCCCGAAAGTACTCGAAACGGAAATCGTCGCGCCCCGAAGCGGTGAGCCGGGGGACGTAAAAGCCCGCCACGTAACTTTCCACGATGGGCCAGACGCCCCCTGCGTTGTCCTCGCCGGAGAACTCCCCGTACAGCTCGGTATCGCGCAGCCAGGGAAGACGGAAGCGCAGATCGATGCCGGCAATGGCGTTCAAATGATCATTCTCGCCCCCCCCGAAGATGCTCTCCCAAAAGGGCGCCTTCTCCTCGAAACCGGGCCCGCCTTGCTGCCGGACCACGTTGAAGCCGATCTCATACCACGGCCTGGGCTTCACAGCCAGCTTCAGGCCGACGAACCAGGGTTTACGCAGCGTGGCCCCGCTACCCGTTTCGTCGAAGCGGGAAACCATGGCCGCATATTTCAGCTCGCCTAAATACTTCTTGACCCAGCCGACATCGAGCGGTTCCGGGCTGGACAATTTGATCAGGTCGAAATTTCTGGCGTTGTTGGTCAGGGTCGTGGTGCCGCGGTATCCGGGCCCGAACCAGTTGGCGTCCCGCCCGACCTCCAGCTCCAATCCGCCGCCTCCCAGCTTCAGATAGCCTTTCTGCAGTCGCAGGAGGTCGTTGTCCGGGGTGTGCAGCAGCAGCGGTTCAAGGAGTACGCTGCCCCAGCCGCCGCCATACCCTTCCATGCTCCAGCGCAACTCGGCGTTGTGGCCGCGCCGGTAGATCACCCCTTCGTTGTTTTCCACAAGCGGCGTCCCCTCGGTCCCGGTGGTATGTATAATCGAGGGAGTAAGCGGACGCAGATCGCCGCCGATGAAGCCGAAGGCCGACTGGTGGGCGGGGTCCAGCACCTCGCGGTTATAGTCGCGCGGCGCTCCGTCGAGGTAGACGTAGCGAAGCCTGGCAGCGGAAACGATGTCGTAATCCACCAGCGGGATCTGGTCCGGCTCCTGGCGCAGCGAAACCTCCCGCGGCAGCAACTCGTGCAGACGCTGCATCAATTCCAGGGCTAAAGCAGGCGTTTCGGCGCCGAGCCGTGCCCGATTAGCCTCGGCTTCCAGCAGGAGTCGCGCGGCTTCAGCCTTGGCATACGGCTTAAGCCCCTTGAGGTCCGAGTCAAGCAGGCCGAAGCCGGCAAGCTTTTCCAGGTAGAGATAGACCGGGCTGTCCAGGGGTATGTTATTGGAGGCGAGCGACCAGCTCTTAGCAGGGAGAAGTAGAGAGAGGACAAGAAGGAGCGGCAGTGCCAACGTAATATGAATGTTTTTCACGTTACCTCCACAAGATTTGAGATTAACAACCCGGACCTCGGATAGATAAACCTTTGGCCACGAATGACAGGAATGAACACGAATAGATCAGGGTCGATAAGGTTCTTTATTGTGTTCTGGTCTTATTCGCGTCAATTCGTGAAATTCGTGGCCAAGATTCTGATGTTGAAACTTTGGTAAGTTTTTCCTACAGGTGATTTCTCAGCGCGACGAAAAGCAGAGCCAGCACGGTGGCGCCAATGATCTTCCGGTTGCGCCTGGTCTTAAGTAGAAAGACCATCTTGAAACCCAGAAAGAGCACCATGGACTTGCCGGCCACGGTCAGCAGATGAATGGGCTGGATGAAGTCGGCTGGAAGCAGCGGGATTGTGATGGCGATGAAGAGTATGAAGTACTCAAGGGGAGAGTCGATCAGGAGCTTGGACTTCTTGCGCAACAAAAGCAGCGCACCGGAACAGACAAAGAGCACGGTGAAGATGGCGCTGGAAACCAGATGTAGCGGCACCCCGGCCAACTCGACAGCGCGCCCGTCATTTTCCACGATGAAGATGAGGAACGCCGCATTGAAATACAGCGTGATGTTCAGGAACATGTTGCTGCTATCGCCCCTCTGGACGAACAGCACCGCAGTCAGAAAAATCAGCAACCAGGCGATCGGCGCCAGCGTAAGAGTGGCACCGGCGGCGAAGGTGAAGAGCGGCAGCAACAGTATCGCAATGACGAGGTACTTGACCAGGGTCAGGAAGTAGTGGGAGTAGCTCACCATCCAGCGGTAGGCGAAGACGTTCAAAAGCGACTGGTCGTCACGCAGAAAACGATTGTCGTTGCCGGCCAGCATCTTGGCCAGCACCCAGTTGGTGAGACAGAAAAAGGCGAGCAGCAAGACCAGGTTGACGAGTTGGAGCCGGTCCGGCAGGTGGCGGAACATAACGGCGTATGCAGCCAGAAAGTAGCTCAAGCCGTAGACCAGGATAACCGTCGACTTATGCCCCAGTCCAAGCCCCATGAAACGGTGGTGAATGTGGGTCCGGTCGGGACTGAAGAGCCCCTTGCCGGAGAGCAGGCGTTTGCCCATCACGAAAAGGGTATCGAACACCGGCACAGCCAGGATGATTAGCGGCGTCAGCACCGAGACCCGCCCGCTGGCAGGGCTGAACTCGACGAGCTGAATCGCGAGCACCGCCAGGCAATAGCCGAGAAACAGGCTCCCCCCGTCGCCCATGAAGATCCGGGCCGGGTAGCTGTTGAACTTGAGGAAGCCGATCACCCCGCCTAGCAGCGCCGCGCACACCCCGAGCAGACTTTGGTCGCCGACGATATAAGCGAGCACACCGATGGCGGCGGTGGCAATTGCCGTCACCCCGCCAGCCAGGCCGTCCAGCCCGTCCACCAGGTTGATGGCATTAATGACTCCCACAATGCCGAAAACCGTGAAGGGAATGGAAAGATAGCCGAGGCTGATCACCCCGGTGCCGAACAGGTCGCCGAGAGAGGTAAGGCGGACTCCGCCCACCACCACCACGATAAGCGCAGCCATCACCTCGCCGAGGAATTTCTTTTTGGGAGAGATCTGCTCCAGGTCGTCGGTGAGGCCGGTCAGGAAGATGACCACCGCGCCGGCCAGGAAGCCGCGCACGTGTTGGTCCACCTCCGTGAACAAGATCACGCCGAGCAGGACCGCGAAGAAAATCGCGATACCGCCAAGCCGAGGAATGGCACCGGTATGCGTTTTCCGCTCGTCAGTCCCGTCGAAAATGCCAATCGAGACAGCGAGCCGAGAGATGTTAGGAATGAGCACCAGCGAAGTGAACAGCGAGGTGAGAAATATGTAGAAAACGTAAATACTGGGCATCTAAAAACCGATCATTGCAGGACAAGTGCTTATAAAATAAAAGAGGCTGATTATAATGCGATATAAAAATTATTACCATCAAAAATTACCTACGGGAATATTATCTCACAGAGATACGCCCCTGCTCCATCCCAAACAAAGGTACCGATGCGATCTGCTCCCAAACTAACCTCCCCCTTTAACAAAGGGGGATTGAGGGGGATTTAACCAGCTGGCTCAGACTAAATCCGTGACACCCCCGCCCCCTTTGCTAAAGGAGGGTAGATGCGTAGTTTATTCGGGCAAACGTGCGATGGAGAAAAAAGTACCGCTATTTTTTTCGGCAAGTAGGTGATGGACAAAAAAGTGACGCAATTTCATCCTGGAAGTCGGCGATGGGCAAAAAAGTGCAGCTACTTTTCTCGGGAAGTGCACGATAGCAAAAAAAGCAACGCTTCTTTTATGGGGATGTGCACGATGGACAAAAAAGTAACGGTACTTTCTTCGGGAAGTGCGATGTGGCAAAAAAAGTAGCGCTACTTTTTCCGGGAAGTGTGGGAGGGCAAAAAAAGTAACGGTACTTTTTCCGGAAAGTGCGAGATGGCAAAAAAGTAACGCTACTTTTTCGGGGAAGTGCGAGATGGGAAAAAAAGTAGCGCTACTTTTTTTCGGGAAGCGCGCAATGGAAAAAAGTATCTCTACTTTTCCGGGAAGTGTGGGATGGACAGAAAAGTGCCGTTACTTTTTCCGGGAAGTGTGCGATGCACGAAAAGATAACGCTACCTTTTTGACAAGTACATGATCCATGGCAGCGAAGCGATAATATTTATGAGGAGAGCGCGATCCGCTTTGGGAAATGGAGGAAGTGATCTGCATACAAAAACAGTTGGTCTCGGGTTCCAGTAGACGTCAACTAGAGCCATCAAAGCAATCCCATATAGTCGAAAAGAAGACCATGCTCTGGAACCATCCGATTGTACGACTCAAACGACTCCCTGCTAAATTGAAACCCTGTGAAAGCTGTTACGCAAAGAACGCAAGGAACCGCGAAGCACGCGAAGAAAGACTTCTACTTGGCGTTCTTCGCGAGATCTCCGCGTCCTTTGCGTAACTTGTTGGTTGTTAGACCAAGGATGCTCAGCTGGGTGAACTAGTTCACATCGTCGTCCCTAGTGTTTTTGATCTCGTAGCGCAGCCTTTACCCTACTCTCCAAAGCCTTTTGAGCGTAATCTGAGACGAGTTTCTTTCCTTGCCTTAACGAGACGATTTCTGATTTCGTCAGCCGTTTTGAACCCGACAAGGTAGCTCGCTTCGTTAGCGGTGAGGGCGTTGGGGTCGATTCCGAAGATTTCCCTGATTTCATTTCCATACCTCTCTTCAAGCTTCCGAATGACTGATTTTGTCGGAAGAACTACAACCGGAACAGTGCTCACCTGGCTTCTACATAAACCCGAGGAGGAATTAAACCCTGCGAAAGCTGTTACGCAAAGAACGCAAAGAGCCGCGAAGCACGCTAAGAAAGACTCTCCTTGGCGTTCTTCGCGAGTTCTTCGCGTCCTTTGCGTAAATTATTTGATTGTTAACTGATTGCCCGTTTATGGTCACAAAGGTGCAGCGACTGGACCCTAGCAAAAGCTATCCCACGTGGCATGAAGGTGTCAAGAAGAATGATGTGAGGGAACAATAGGTAGCAGAACCAAAAAAAGAGGCAAGCCCGATGGACTTGCCTCTTTGCTTCATGAAGAGATCTGCGGATTGTTAAATGACCATGATTTTGATGATGCTGGACCAGGGACCAAAGCCAGTGGCACCCAAGCAGCGCACCCTGAAAAAGTAAACCTTTCCCGGCTCCAGCCCGTCTATCCGCATATTGCGGGTGTTAAGGAAAGTAGCGGCCAAAGACCAGGAATCTTGGTTGTTGGGATCACCGAGACAGGACCAGATATCATAGTGGGCGGCGCCCTTTTGCTTGCCGACCTTGAAAAGAAGCGATCCTGAATCGGGTCCGTGTTTGGCGGCAAACGGATCGGGAGCGCCGATAGGGCCGTGGTGTAAGGCTTTCTTCCCTGTCTGCTTTAACTTCCGGTCCAAGCCGATTCTTTCGATGTAACTCATGTCTTTGTACTTGATCGCCTTCATCACCGCAAACTGGCCGAACAAGGTGAGGGCTGTTGCCGACTCGAAGTGTTTTTCAGCCTTGAGAGCCATTTTCAGACGATCCTTGTTGGCCGATTCCTGGTCGAGCAGATGCAATTCCCCTGCAAGCGCCCTGAATTCCGGCGGTCCCGGCACCTCTTTGGGAAATTCATCCTGGTAGCCGGGGTGAATCGAGACAAGGTCAGCAACCGTTCCCAGCTTAACGATCATATCGTTAACACTAAGTCCAATCGGTGGTTCCAGCATATTCAAATAAGCCATAACCATGAGCACCCCCGAGTCATCAATTTTAAGTTTTTCTAATTCTAGCCACCATTCTTCATTTGTCCATATTTTTTTGCTACAAAAATTAAATTGCACGGAGCGCTGCTTTGACGAGAATAAGAGGAGGTCAGGTTCGTGCTTCTTCCCAGTCATCGCGCGCCCGACAAAAGAGACTAGCGCTTAAGGTGGGACTTTGCCAAGGCAGGGTCATGGCCACCCGGCCTAATGAAACGCTGGTGAATGTGGGTCCGGTCGGGACTTAAGTAAAACTTGCCGTAAAGCAGGCGCTTCCCAATAGCGAACGAGATATCGAACACTGAACACAGCCAGAATGATGAGGGGGTCAGAACAGCGACCTGCCGGCTGGCGTAGCTGAACTTCTGATCTTCACGAAGTGGATCGACAGCACAACCAGACAATCGCGAAGAAAAGGACTCCCCCCGACGCATATGAAGAATCGGATCTAGACCGCAGCTCCTCCACTAGCTGAGCCAATATGTCGGCTATGACCGACGACCATATCAACAGCGGAAATCAAAGGGCTAAGCACAGCCCCCCAATCATGATGATCCTCAACAAATAATCTTGCTCTCTTTGAAATAGCACTCTGCAGGGAAGGATTTGAGAACAAAGCCAACAGTTGGTCACAATAGTCGGAGGGATCATCTGCTACAAGAATTTCCACACCCGGCTTAGCTGCTATACCTTCAAGCCCAAGAGAAGACGTTACAGTAGGAATCCCTAGAGCCATGTACTCTAACACCTTATTTTGTACCCCGGCACCGATACGCATAGGGCAAACAGCAGCGAACGAACCAGACACCGCAGCAGGAATATTGTTAACCTTGCCAACAACGATACAATTCGGGTATTTCTCCAAGCGCTTTTGATTGATCGGAGCAATTTGCCCGACAATCTTAAATGTAAAGTTTGACCTTTTTCTCAGCAAGGGAAGAACCTCCTCTGCAAAGAAGTAACATGCATCAAGATTTTGTACAGAGAACATATTCCCAATAAAAACTATCGAATTATCTTGCCCAGGGCCGATGTAAGGCAACAAGGCTAGATCAACTCCGTTTGAAGCTACAATGACATTATTTGCTGGGTTGTTGTGCAAGAGATAGTTTGCATCGACCCTTGAAACCAAGGAACATGCGTTGAACTTGTGGATCATATCACGTTCATATCTGTACAACCGGCTTGATTCAAAGGAGTATATTCGGCTCTTCATCCCACGAATCGACGACAATTCGCTAATTCTATTGTAATTCAACGATATAGAGTCGGTCATCTCAAGTATTGTAGGCTTTCGGCAGCTGTCTTTTATATAATCCCCTGTGCGAATTAGGTGCGCGAGCACGCAATCATGCTCATCTAAAAGAGACTGCAGTTTCTTAGAAAATTTTTCAGACTTATAATAAGCCACTTGCAATGGGACTTTAGAGGGGATAGCTAGCAAAGAGTTGATATAAGACCGATATTTCGGCAAATATATACGTTCAATCCTCGAAAAAATTGAATCCTCTGGCATAGGTGCATGCATTTCTATTGCTGAGTCACAAAGGCTTAGCAGAGTTAAGCTATAGGATTTGGATAATTCTTGGCATATCTGGTGGATGCGCAGTCTATCACCACCTATCACTGGATAGGGATATCTTGGAGTAAGAACTAATATTTTTTTCATTTCGGACGCCTCATCTAAATTCAATATATTAGTACCAGATCCGACCTTGAAGCTGTTTCAATCTTGAGACAGTTTCGGGTCCGAGAGTGTACTTACGCTCGTGGGGTAAGGCTTGGATAAATTCTACAATTCCACGGAGGGGAGTAATCACACTTCTAGAGACTAAAGCTATTTTCGCAAACCACAAAATGGAAAGGATAAGAAGGTTGAATTTGGAGAAATATTTGTGAGAAATCAACAATCTATTTCTGAAAGTGTAGGATAAGGCTTGATGATTTGGCAATCTACCGCTCGTGGACTTCTTGTGAAAGATTGATATAGCAGGATCATACAATATTTTAAATTCCCTATCGATGATCCGAACGCTTAGGTCCAATTCCTCTAGACCATAAAAGAAATGTTCAGGGTAGTAACCACATACGTCAAACACAACACTTCTTATAGCATGGCCAGCACCGACATAGTATGAAGTCTCAAATTCTGTATCAATATTGTTCAGCTTGATATGAGGAAATTCGTTTTTTGTAATAGTTCTAGAAAAAAAATTAATGATTTTAAAGGCAACAACACCAACATCTGGTCGAGCTGCAAATCGTGCTACAACATTTTGAATTGCAAAGTCTCCAGAGATCTCAGCATCATCATCCAAGAACAGCAAGATATCACCGGACGCCCTCCTTATGGCATGATTTCTACCACCAGCAACACCAAGGTTAGTCTCCAATTTTTCATAAATTATGAAGGACAGATCCTTAAATGCTCCCTGTAAAAACAATTGATCGGTTCCATCTGAAGAATTGTTATCAACTACGATAATCTCAAATGGTAAAACTGATTGCCTGAGAATTGAAAAAATGCATTCTTCTAGTTCTTTCTTCCTATTATAGCAAATGATAACAACAGAGACTGAAGCTGACACGTTACACCCGCCCTTTTTTTTCTATTATGGTCGAAAAGAAGTCAATTCGCTGTAACTCTTTTATTGAAGAATCGATATGCAAAATTTGTTGCCGACTGATTCTATTATTTTTCCACTTGAGGACAAATGATTCGATCCTATCTAGACTGACATGAATACTGTTCTCTAAATTCGGAATTTGAAGTAGAAAAGGGTGATTCTCACCCGCAAAGTCAGTATCAGAATAACCTATTATAACCGGAAGACCGCATGCCAGATACTCGCGTACCTTAAGGGGGGATGCCTCGTCCATTCCTTTGATGTGAAGAGACAAAGTACCAATGGCGACATCACAGGTATTAAAGATACTTCGGTATTGTTCTTTATTTAAATAGCCGTGGAGGTTAACATTGCCAGGAGCATGTGGAACTTGCTCCTGGGTATACCCGATGATGTGAAATTCCCACCCCTTGAAGTGCTCAGCTAGCTTCATAATTTTGTCAATGCCGTGCCATGGGTAACCCGGAGACCCAATGAACAGTAGATGGGGCTCAATGTTGTTTGTCGGAGGCGCCGCAATATATTCTGACAAATTAATTCCGTTGGCTATCGTAGTTGATAGCCCGCTGTGTCCTTTAAACAGTTCAGATAACTCCTCAGTCACGCTTATAAAACCGGATGCCTTATTAAGCAGCCGACCCCGTGTGATAAAATTGTAAAGCCTAGTAGTCAGTGGGAGAGTGTGAATTTCTTCCTTTTTGTTATTGGTGTTAACCTCAACTATTAAAGGAAATTTCTCGGCTAGCTTTACATATACGGAACATTCTTTGTCATACCGCATATAAATTATGTCAGGCTCGAAATCGGATACTTCACTGCTTAACCTACTGAGGCTCGAAAACCTTTTTAAAAGCTTTATCTCGTACTGAATTACAACCAGATTCACAAAACCACTCCAAACAGGGGCGGTTGGTGACAATGCAAATAACTTGACCTCATGGTTAAGTTCCGTCCACGACTGCATCTGGCAGACTATTTTTTTAGAAACACCCGATCCGACAGTCACATCTTCATTTACTATATAAGCTATCCTCATGTCGAGCTCCCTGCAAATAGAATTTAGCAGTCATCCCACATGTGAGCCACACATATGGATAGTAGTAGGATCTTGAACTAACAACCTCTACAATATTAAAAACTGAAAGAAGTATGAAGAAAATTACATCGGGGTGTGTCCGTCTAATATTTAATGCTTCTCTGATGTACAGGAAAATCAACCTTAAATTAAGGCACATCAAAATTGAAAAGAGTAGAAACGGAATCAGACCGAACTGGCGCCATAAGGACAAATAATTATGCATATAGGCACCAAAATCGGCAAAATCTCTTACTTGGCCAGCGTAATCGCCCAATATAAGGTTTTCCTTCAAGGCAACAATGCCTTGTTCAAATTGTTGTTTTCTCTCGGTTAAGGAATCGTCCTTAGCAGCGCCCAGACTACTAATGATTCTTGAATCAGAAACGAAGTCAAAAAGGCCGAAGCTATATATAAAAATCGAAAAAGACGACAAAACCAAAGTAGTATAGATGTAAATTTGCCTTGACCTGCTGATGGCTAAATACATTAACATGACAAAACAATAAGCATAAAAGGAGGTTCGAGAGTGAAACATGAACAGTAAAGCCGAAGATATGAAGGTAAACAGTACTCTTGAAATTTCTAGTCTAAGCACTGAGAGTACAAGAAGGGATAGAACTGCAAAGCTGTCACCTAGAAAAAGGTAAACTCCAATATCACCTTTCGCAATCTTCGATGTGTCTATGCCCTGCATGTTAACATTAAAATTAAACATTAAATTTAAACCAACTACAATAAATGAGCATATTAAGAGTGACTTAAATGCCTTAATGTCTCTGAAAAAGTACCCTGTTACAAACAAAATTACGTAGTTCAAGAGGATTGATAAATTCATCAAGGATATGTTGCGATAAGTAGCTTGATGATATCCAGCAGCAGTGTCAGTGGAAACAAGTATACAAACCAAAATATAAGCAAAGGCTGAGAAGGCGATTACAACCAGCCTATTCGAGAGGTATCTATTTTTACAAAAGGACAAAAATGCCCATATCACCAGACTTCCGGCGGGGAAAAGATAAACTATATAATAATAGAACGGTATAGTTGGAATATTCTGTGAGAGGGTGCCATAAAGATAAAGATGATTCAGGCAGAAAAAGACCCAGACTATATAAAATGACAGTTTAGTCATGAGGCTGACTCTGACCGTGACACGTTAAGGTAACAGATGTAGGAAACAGCATAGATTATAGACATAACACACGAATAGCTAATCAATGCTTCATTGACACTTAAATGTAATTTGTACGGGATGTAAATAGAAAAAGATACAAGGACGGCCCTGAAAATATCTAAAACCAATTGGGTTTTTTGCTTTTTTTTAACAAAAATAATCTGAGATAAAGGATTAGTAAGCAACTGAAGCAGCATTGCCGGCAATAGTATTAAAGCATAAGACCCTGACGTCCTCCAGGTCTCGCCGAAAAACTGTGCAAAGAGAGAATTTGAGAAGGAAAGAACAATTGCGATAGGTACCATAAGTATAAGAAGCAACTTTGTTAGATACATAAACAATACTGTCTGTCGATCCTTCCCAGCATGCTCCAGTTTTGAAGATTCTCCCAAATAAACTTGGCCTAAAGCTGTCCCAAGAGTAACCAATGGCAAACTAAGAACTTTTTGTGTAAGGGCGAAATACCCACCTACTTCTACGCCAAAGAAGTAAACTAGTAACAACGATGGCAAATATACACCAGATGAATTAAACAAAGATGCTGTAGCAGAATATATCGGGTACGCGCGATATTTTCGACCTATGGAAAGGAGCTTTGCCACGGTGAGACTTTGCCTGAAGAGGTGAAGGTCCTGTGCGAGAATTTTTAAAAAACCAAGAAGCCCAAAGAGCTGACCAAACATATGACCAAGGACAAGCCCAATAGACTTTAGAGACAGAAGTCCAAAAACCAGTTGCAGTGTCGTTGCTCCTATTCCCTGCTTAAACTTTGCTGTAGCAATAAAATCATAACTTTTCTTTCTTATTGCGAAATAGTTAAGGACTTGCAGGACCCCTAAGAATAGTGAACCTAATGGAATAAGCAATAGAATCGTATCAAACCGCGGAGACAATGCTTGGGTGGAGTACAAACTTAGACTAATTAGTAGTAAGCACAAGAAGAAGATGCCCACCACAAATAAAGAGAATACCGTTAGCAAAATCCCATCTTCGTCATGTTCTGGTACGGGGATTCCTACCTCGTACCGCAAGCCGATCACAGTGCCTATAATCCCTAGCGATGACACATAAATAGCTAAAGTACCAAATTGTTCTGGCGTAAACATCCGTGTTAAAAAAGGCGTGATACAAAAGTTGATAACTTGTACAACGGCTGTGCTTCCAACTAGTAACCCGATTTTGTGCAAGGGAAACATCTTATTGGCATTTACAGGTAAGCAGCTTTGAATTTTTGCTAACAACATTCGTTGACCTACTTAATAACGGATTTACGCAAGACATGCTGTGGTTGCCCGCGACAGTTTATAGTTCGCTTCTTGTCTCAGTGAATTTCTCAGCACTACTTTGTGATGCTGGCGTATCCAATCGAACGCTTAGTTGCTAGCTAGTTCGAGCTTAGGAACTTTTTAGTTTCTAGCCACCAAGCTGCATTCTCATCCCACGCTTCATTAGTACCTCCCCAAATCACAATACCGTCCGCGTATTTCATTGAGGTGTTCAACTGCACACGCCAGAAATCACCGTTGATGTACTGCCCAGAGAGCCTGGAATTATCATGGAACTTTGGCCACAGAAAAACATAAACGGGTTTTTTATGCTTTCTAGCTTCAGCAATACTTGCTACTGCGTAATTTACCCATTTTTGCTGATCGTATGAGAATGCGTACAACGAGGGATAGATCACGTCAACATACTCAGATATACTTTTGAGTTTGTCATTATCTCGTGTCCAAGTATCAAAAGCCTTTCGACCCTTATTGCCACTTCCGCGACCGTAATCTTGGATCGGGATTACACCATAAAACCCGAATTTAACCGAAGGGTTGTTTTGCCTAAGTATTGATGCCACTTTTATATACTTTTCAACCGTTTGCCTGACTACATCCCTACTGCCTGTAACAGGCCATTCCTCAATATCCACGCACAGCGGCAAATCCGACCTGATCTTCTTTGCAGCAGAAGCGATCTTTGCTTCATTCGGCTGACTCCTATCTTCTAAAGGTTCCCAAAAATTTACTGCATACCATAAACTGAATGGCCTCATTCCAGACTTACTGAGATCGGGTTTATTTTTGTAAAAAGTAGCATCAAAAACTGGAAAAGAAGCGGACTGTACTAGAGTTGGTAGCAAAGCCAGTGATATAGTAATTCCTAATATCATTAAGGAGAAGCTAGATTTAAGCAGTTGGTACGGTTTCATACTAACCTCCGACGAAAAAGTAGTTGCTAAGGAGTATTCCAACCTTTCAGTCCGTTCGCTAATTTCAGCATTGGTGCGAGCGAATCATCTTTATATCAACATTGCTCACTCAAAACACTTGCTATTCTCTCCACATCAGAAGCCTCTAGATATGGATAGAATGGCAGGGAAAGTACTGACAGCGAGGCATGTTCAGCAATCGGAAAATCACCTTTCTGGTATCCCAAATACGCCATTGCACTTAGCAAATGCATCGGTTTCACATAGTAGACTATTGAAGGTATTCCAGCTTGTTTCAGATGCGACTGCAGGACATCGCGATCATGACAGCGTAACGTGTACTGCGCCCATGCCGAAATAGAACCACCAGGAACACTTGGTGTTATAACCTGAGTGGTCTGGTTATCAAGGGCTGCATTATAGCGTTTAGCAACCTCTTGACGCCTCGCAAATTCGTCTGGGTATATTTTCAGTTTTTCTATAAGAATCGCTGCCTGCAAAGTGTCGAGGCGTGCGTTGAGGCCGATGCGAACGTTATTATACTTATCTGCCCCCTTGCCATGCACCAGCAGCGAACGCATCTTTTCTGCCAGATCATCGTCATCGGTAAAAACCGCTCCACCATCTCCGTAACACCCCAGCGGTTTGGCTGGAAAGAAACTGGTGGCTCCCACATGGGCAAGGCCTGGGGCGCGGCGGCCGTGGTACTCGGCGCCGAAGGCTTGCGCGGCATCCTCAATGACGAAAAGTCCATGTTTTTCGGCGATCGCCATGATCGGCCGGTAATCCGCCGGCAAACCGAATAGGTCCACGGGGATGATGCCCCTTGGCGTCAGCTTGGCATTGCGGCTGTCGGATCCGAAGTTTTCTATGGCTTCTTCCAACTTGACAGGATCTATGTTGAAAGTTACCGGGTCGATATCGACAAAGATCGGCGTGGCGCCGGTAATAGCGATCATTTCGCAGGTGGCGAAAAAGGTGAACGGGGTGGTGAATACGGCATCACCTGGCCCTACACCGTAGGCCATGAGCGGCAACAGCAGAGCATCGGTACCGCTCGCGCAACCGATAGCATGACGCACGCCAACATATTCGGCCAGCATCCGCTCAAACTCCGCCACTTCCGGCCCCATGATGTAACTGCCATGGTCGAGTACCCGCTTGATGGCAGCATCTATTTGAGGACGGATCCGATCCTGCTGAACTTTGAGATCAATAAATTCCATTCATCACCCTTTCACAGACTTTAAATCATCGTAAAATGCTTTCCCAATGGCCAGTTCTGCCGGCAAGGGGGCGTCTTCATCCAAGTCCAGGCAACGCAAAACTCCCAATGACTGGGCATCGTCGGTGGTAGATTGGGTGGTTTGCAGTTGGTAGCGCAGACCGCTCTCCGGGCAAACCATGATCCCTGAAGAGTCCGGGTCCTTCAGCATATGTCCATGACGGCTCATCCACCCTTTCTGCCGGGCAGGCACACCGACCATAAGCGCATAATCGGGAACGTTCTTGGCAACTACCGCGCCGGCGCCAACGAAAGAGTACCTTCCAATGGTGATGCCACAGACGACAGTCGCGTTGGCTCCGATGGAACAGCCTCGACGAAGCACCGTTGTCTCGTAAAGGGAGCGCCGCAACACTTGGGAACGCGGATTGGTAACATTGGTAAGAACGCAAGATGGGCCGAGGAACACATCGTCCTCAATAATGGTCCCCTCGTAGATGGAGACATTATTTTGCACCTTTACGTTGCTACCTATTAATGTCCCGCCGGCGACGGAGACATTTTGGCCAAAACTGCAGCGCTCGCCAATCCTAGCTCCGGGCAGCACATGGGAGAAGTGCCAAATTTTTGTTCCCGCCCCTACTTCTGCACCCTCATCGACATATGATGATTCATGGACAAAGTAATCCATCCCTAGCCTCCAGGCTTATTTATCGATCAAAAACGGATGAAGGCAACTCCCCTTCATTGGGACAGAATTTCTTAGTTCATGCACCAGATTGATGGACGGGCGGGCGTCATCAAGTCCAAAACCTCGGCCAGCCAATATCTCTTGGTAAACGATGGTGTGCAGATCGGTAAAGCCTTCGGAGAACTCAAATTCTTCCCCGTTGAAAAGGAGAGACCGAAAGGTGGTCTTCCCGGCAGCCTGAACCGCTTCCGGCAGGTCCTTCTTGTCAACTGACAGGAACCAGCGAACGTTGGCGTTTTCCAACTCCAAAAAGCCGGACATTTTACCGTTTTCGGCTAGATGTACCTCATGGTGCTGAACCGGGCCGAAAATCCACATCAGCATGTCGAAGAAATGGACGCCGATGTTAGTGGCAACCCCTCCGGATTTGCTGTGATCCCCCTTCCATGAGGCGAAGTACCAGTTGCCGCGCGACGTGATGTAGGTCAGGTCAACTTCGAACTTCTTCCCCTTGGGTGCGGCCTGAATCTTTTCCCTGAGCGCGATAATCGCAGGGTGGACCCGCAACTGCAGGATGTTATAGATGCGCTTCCCTGTTTCCCGCTCCAAGTCAGCCAGCGCGTCCAGGTTCCATGGGTTAAGGACAATCGGCTTCTCGCAGATCGCGTCGGCACCGATGCGCAGGGCAAAGCGCATATGGGCGTCGTGCAGATAGTTCGGGGAGCAGATGCTGACGTAGTGGATCCGCTTTTCTTCCTCCATCCGGCGCAACTTCTCTATATGGCGGTCAAACCGCTCGAACTCGGTGAAGAAGGAAACGTCATAGGAGTAGCTGTCCAGGATGCCGACTGAATCACCTTTATCCAAGGCAGCAGCAAGCCTGTTACCAGTGTCACGAATGGCTTTCATGTGCCTTGGGGCAATATAGCCGCCGGCACCAACTAGTGCGAAATTTTTCACCTTAACTTGCTCGCTCATTTTTCCTGCCTTCCAATTAAATTTTCACCTGCAAATAAAACGACCTTATAAGCGCCAATGACGAATCTGTGCCTCACGTACTTCCTGCTGATCCAAGATTCCTTTAACATCTATCAGCACGGGATTTTCGCCCATCATGGCGGAAAACTGTTGCAGAGACATGTCACGGTAGCAGGCATGCGCCACAGCGAGAAGCACGGCCTGGGCTGGCTTCAGATCATCCAAGGAAATCAGCGTGACGCCATACTCGTGTGCAGCCTCAGCCGCCTCAGCGAGCGGGTCATGGACCTGAACAGTCACGCCGTAATCCTCCAGCTCTTTGATGATGTCGATGACCTTGGAGTTGCGCAGGTCGGGGCAATCCTCCTTGAAGGTCAGTCCGAACACAGTCACCGTAGCTCCTTGTATCGCGTGCCCGGCATGGATCATCTCCTTGATGGTGCGCTGGGCGATGAAACTCCCCATACCGTCGTTGATCCGGCGCCCTGCGAGTATGACTTGGGGGATGTAACCGATCTTTTCTGCTTTGTGAGTTAGGTAGTAGGGGTCGACGCCGATGCAGTGTCCGCCTACCAGACCAGGCTTGAACTTAAGGAAGTTCCACTTGGTGCCCGCCGCCTCCAACACCTCGTTAGTATCGATACCCATGCGGTCGAAGATCAGTGCCAGTTCGTTCATAAGGGCAATATTAAGATCACGTTGGGTATTCTCGATAACTTTGGCAGCCTCGGCTACCCGGATAGAGGGAGCGCGATGAACGCCGGCCGTTATCACAGATTCGTAAACCTGCGCAACTATCTCAAGGGTCTCGGCGTCCTGACCGGAAACGACTTTTAGGATCTTGGTAAAGGTGTGTTCTTTGTCACCCGGGTTGATCCTCTCGGGACTGTAACCGACGGTGAAATCGCGTCCGCAAACAAGTCCAGAGACCTGCTCCAAAATAGGAACGCACTCTTCCTCGGTAACCCCGGGATATACCGTTGACTCGAACACAACGATGTCCCCGCGCTTCAGCGCCAGGCCGACCGTCTTGGACGCCTTAAGCATAGGGGTGAGATCGGGCTGCTTCCCCTCATCCACCGGGGTCGGCACAGCCACGATGTGAAAGTCGGCAAGTTTCAAATCTTCGATCTTATCGGTAAAAAGGATATCTGCCGCTTTCAGATCATCCGATGTCACCTCATTGGTTCGGTCATAACCGGCTTTAAGCTCTTCAATACGACCGGCATTGATATCAAAACCGATGGTTCTAGCTGATTTACCAAATGCAACGGCAACAGGGAGACCAACATAACCCAGGCCTACAACGGACACCTTTCTATTCATAACAACTCTCCAGCTTCAGTGTCTCAATACCGGACGACATTGCACATTTAATAGGAACAAAACAACGAACTCATTGAGGATATTTGCACGTGGTGTAGCCGGACGTGTTATCAGAATGATTGAGCATCTGGTCCAGCATCTGGCGATGCTGTGCTGTGACGCAGACGACGCTCTTGAATAGGTCAGGGTGCTTTTCCAACTCCTTAACGACAGGAGCCATCTTAATTGCCTCGGGGCGGGTACCAAAAACGGAGAGAACTTTGATCATTTAACATTCACCTTTAAATCCGACAGCCGACAACTAAAAGCACAACTTCTTTCACCGCTAAAATGGCCAGAAGCGCGCGCCAACCAGCGCGGCATCGGGCCTGTACGACTCGTCTGTAGCAGTTATCAGCATCCTGACCTGCGACAGACAAACACAAAAGAGGACCAGCACGAAGGGGATGACTCATGGGCGCAAATGAATTAGGTTAATTAACATGAGGAGGCTATGAGGTCAACAACTCTAACATTAGGTTAAATAAACCTTGAGCGGCTAACCTCTTTCAGCATAAGAGATTTTTTACTGGAATAGCAAAGGCACGGCAGGAATCCATCCAGCTATTTACAGACTTCCGCTGGCGGCAAAACAGTTATCGGAGAGAGGGCTTAGGGCTCCTGACGAGGCCGATTATCTTGGCTCTCGGCCGCTCTTTTCGCTCCCTTTAGAGACGCAGGGGCAGAGATAAAGTCCAAAAGCAGGGGATGCGGTTGCTAAGGGGAGAGGTGACTATCGGAGAGTGGTCCAGGACTATCAAGGACTGAGGGCGATTTCAAAAGAGGGATGGTTTTGCATTAATCCGAACCTTCTTTCACGCGGTAAATGCCGTGATGCGCTTCGGTGTCGGCACGGTGAGCAGAAAGATCGGCGGATACCTTGTTCAGGGTTAGGTGGACTTTATCCATCTGGTCCTCTATCCTTTCCAGCCTATCTGAGAGCGAGATATGACCGTCGGCAATAAGACTTATTTTATGATCGAAAATTTCAAGTGTCGCGCTCAGGTGCTGCTGGAACTTTTCGTCTGAGACAGCAAGCCGTTGCTCGAACTTTGCATCCGACTCAGCAAGCCGTTGCTCGAACTTTGCATCCGACTCAGCAAGCCGTTGCTCGAACTTTGCATCCGACTCAGCTGTCCGTTGCTCGAACTTTGCATCTGACGCAGCTACCTGCGCGCCTATCTGCTGCTGCAACTGCTCGCTCTGCTTAACGAATAAGGCTTCGATAAATTCCCTGTCCTTTTCGTCCATCGCTAGCTCCTATGTGATGTTTTGAGATGATCAATTATTACCCGTAGGGCTTACCTCTCGGGCTCGCTGCCAGTGAAGTGTTAAAAGCTACCATGCCCTCTTTAACGGGTCAATCTATCTAACATTATACAGACCAAACGGTTTTCGCTAAACGGCAAAGATCTGGCCGGACCGATCGAGGTATCGCTTAATAGCAGAAAGACTTATTTACGGCTACCCGGCGATGTGTTAATAAGAAGGTAAATTATTAACGGATAAAACTCCATGCGAAGAACCGACCTCAGCCATGAGCGGCAGCAATTTTTAGTCCCTCTTACCACACATCCGGGAGCGTTCGGCCTGGTTCCGCCACCGACCCCAACGCATCTTCAACTACCCGGCCTCAGAGGTGAGCTGCCTAGAGCCCATGAGGCTTTGGGCGCTCTCCAAGCGGCAATAGCGGCTCTCCCGAACCGGAACCTCGTGACACGGACTCTCGATCGCAGGGAGGCGGTCAGAAGTAGCCAGATTGAGGGGACCAGCTCCGATGTCGATGACGTTCTCACCTACGAGGCTACGGGAAGCGATGAAGGTCTACCTACAGATGTCATCGTCACCTTCAATTACGTCAAATCCTTGGAATATGGGCTCCAAAAAGTTGCACAAGACGGGATAAAAGCGCTGACATGCGATCTCATCAAGGAGCTACACGCCCGCTTAATGGAGGGCGTGCGAGGGTACGGCGATACGCCGGGCCAGTTCAGAACTCGCCAGAACTGGATTGGTGGCCTGCGAATTTACGATGCAAAGTTCGTCCCGCCACCGGGTGACCGGGTGACCGGGTGCCTGGAGGATCTGATCCGCGTGCTTCAGTATGTTCCTGACGAGGAGGATTTTTATGAGGTTCCCCTAGTCATGCGACTTGCAATCGTACATGCACAGTTTGAAACCATCCACCCTTTCATCGATGGCAATGGCCGAGTTGGGCGGATTATCCTTCCTCTTATGCTGGCAGCTGAAGGATACCCGCCTGTTTATCTCGCAGGGTTCCTGAAAGCCAACCAGGAGATGTATTACCAAACGTTGGGGGCTGTGCAGTTGAGAGGGGAGTGGACGGAGTGGGTACGATTCCTGGCCACGGGTGTCGAAGTCGCATGTCGTGAGTCGATTCAGATAGCAAAAGAGCTCACGGCTATAGTAGAGCGCTGGAAGGAGGCGCTAGCTGCTTTGAAACTTCGTGCCGATGCCGCCGTGTACCGGCTGCCGGATTTCCTTATCGGGACTCCCGTAGTCACGGTGAATCAGGTAATGAAGGGGCTTGGCATTGCGTTTCCGGCAGCCAACAAAGCCCTGACACAACTTTATGACCTGGGGGTCGTAGAACCGCTGAAGGAACAGAAACGCAATCGGACCTTCGTGGCGCGGGAGGTCATACAGATTTTGAACCGCCCGACTCCGAGGGACCCGAACTGACAATCTCTGGCGAGTAGACCGGTTTCTCCCGTCGACCGATGCTTCAACCTTCGAAAATTGCCATTATTTTTTCAATAACTTCCTCAATGACCACCTTAGAAACCTTCCCCTTTTTTTCCGCATGCCGCTTTTGCCAGTCGAGACTTTTGACTTGGTCTGCGAGTATTACCCCTTTGACTTGGGCATTACCCTCAATGGCAACTTCAAATGGATAGCCTTTCACCTGGGTGGCCACCGGACAGCAGAGCATCAAACCCGTTCTCCCGCTGTACTTGGCAGGCGATAGCACGAACGCCGGGCGGCGTCCCGATTGTTCATGCCCTGTTTGCGGGTCGAAATCAAGCCAAACTACATCTCCTTTTTCAGGAACATAGCCGGACTTCACCAGATCTCCCTCCCCACCGGCATTCCGGTAGGTACCTCGGTGTTGGGACCTGCTCAGGAGATGGCGGCTTTTTCAGCGAATCGGTGGGCACGGAGTGCCCACCTACGTCTGCAAATGGGGGCTTTTCCAGGTGAGGAGGAGTTGCTCGTGAGATGGGGAGTTGGGGATTGATGGGGGTGAGGTGGTCTGGCGCCACAAAGAGTCATCCCCCTCCCGACCTCCAGGGGAGGGACGTTTAAATGCGAGTCGGGGGGCACGGAGTGCCCACCCTACGCCTGCTCTACGGCGGGCCGGATATGAATAAAGGCAGATCAAGCTTAAGCTTTGGATTGGACCAAGAAGCTTTGGCTTAATCTGCCTTTAGCCTACTTTCAGGGCGTCACCCCTCTCCCTACCCCTCTCCCACAAGGGGAGAGGGGACTTTAAACGCACTCCCATCAGGAGAGAGGGGGGCCTTCAGATGCCGACTGCCAGGACGGCGTTGTCTCCCAGTACGGCACTGTAAAGCCAGTCTGAACCGGCGGTGCTGCTCGCCTCTGTTTCGGACACCGGCTTGCCGCTGGCGGACCAGCTTACTCCGTTACTCGACCTGAGCAGCACGCCGCCTTCGCCGAGCGCCAGGAATTCGTTTCCATCGAATACTACGGACATCAGGGCCTGGTTGACACCGGCATTGCTTTCAGCCCACCTGCTGCCGTCCAGTGAGGAGCTGATGGTCCCGTTCTCGCCGACTGCAATGAAGCGCTTGTTGCCGTAACATACGCTGAAGAGCCAGCTGCTGGTGCCTGACGGGACGGCGGTCCAACTGTCGCCGTCCAGGGATGAGAGGATGGTGCCCGCCTCTCCGACGGCAAGAAAACGGTTCTTGCAAAAACAAACGCTGTAGAGCCAGTTGGCGCTGATGGGGGGCACGCTGCTCCAGGTAGTGCCGTCAACGGAATTGAACAGCGCGCCGTTGGTGCCGACCGCCACGAACTTCTCACTGCCGTAGGCGACGCCGTAGAGCATCTCTGTGGTGCCGGATGCGGCGGAGTTCCAGGTGCTGCCGTCTGAGGAGCTCAGGATGGTCCCGTCGGCGCCGACCGCTACGAATTTACCATTGCCAAAGGTTACCGCCAGCAGGGCGGCCTCGCTGCCGGAGACGCGCTGGCTCCAGGTGGCGAGGTCGCTGGTGGTGAGTATCTTGCCGAGATCGCCCACGGCGACGTAGATGCCATTGCCGAATGCGACGCCGTTTAACATCTGTCCCTGCTTGACGGCGAGGCTGGCAGTCCTGGAAAGCTGGCCGGCTGCTTGCCCGGCATCGGACTGCTCGGCGGCGGACTGCTGCCCCACGATCGCCTCGGGTGAACTTCCGCCTCCGCCACAACCGGAAAGAAGTGTCAGGCCAAGTAGTGTCAGGGTGGAGAGGATCAGGCCGAAAGCTTTAGCGAACTGGTATCTGGTGGACATGGTCGTTGCCTCCTGAAAAGCATTTGTCTTTGCTTTCCAGTTACAACGAGGGTGCCACCTTTCATGGATGTGCCATGCCGCGGCAAAGTGCTGTTATTGCACGGTTATTTTTGGATTTGCGCGCTCGAAACGACTACGGCTTTCAGCGCCGGCTGTACAGGGGCTGCGCAGGGGTTTCTTGGTGCAGAAAATAGCGTCCAAAGTTCGGGGAGTTAGGAGTGGGGCGCGGGATGAACTAATGAGCCGGGCTTTGAACAGCAAGTGGTACGGGGGCGCGTGGGCACGGAGTGCCCACCCTACGCCTGCTTGAACAGCAAGGGGAGAGGCGCCCTCCCCCCAGCCCCTCCCATAAAGGGAGGGGGGCTTAAACTCAGGGAGGGGGGGGAAGGGCAAAGGGGGTGTTAAGGAGGGGGCGAAAACGGCTGGGCTAGAGTGTCACAGCTTCAGCCCGATCAGCGGCCAGACGAACATTACTGACAGCATGAATAACACCCAGGAGATGGCCATGATCACGGCGCCTGAAACGATGATGTCCCGGCTCTTCAGATAGCCCGAGGCGTAGGCGATGGCGGTGGCCGGTGTCCCCATGGGGAGGCAGTAGGCTAGTCCCGCGGGGAGCGCTATGGAGAGGGTCATCACTTTGGGGTCGATGCCGGTACTCTTGCAAAGCCCCATGCCGACCGGCATCAGTATGGCGACTACGGCCGCGTGGCTGATGCACTCGGTGAGTATGATGGAGACCAGGGAGATGACGGCTATCACGGCAAGCGGATGCTGGTAAAGCCCGCCCAACCCTTTTTCCACGATCCAGACGGCGGCCCCGGTCTTCTCCATCGCGGAGGCCAGGGCTATGGTGCCGCCATACATCAGGATGATCCCCCAGTTGACGTACTCCTCGATCTTCTGCCAGGATACGACCTTGAAGGTGAACAGGGCGGCGGCTCCCAAAATGGCTATGGCGGCAAGACCTGTCTTATCTCCCAGGGTGATCCAGGCGACGATGGTGCAGACCATGACCAGCGCGGTCAGCATCTCGTCGTAGCCGATCTTGCCGGTTTGCATCCGCTTCTGGTTCAGGAATTTGCGTCCCACCTCGACGTCGTGCAGATCGACCGGGAAGAACTTAACCAGGACGAAGAATCCGATGATCAGGAGGGGAAAGACGATCATGCAGGCCGCGCTACTCCATTCCAGGAAGGTGAAATGAAGCCCGGTTGCCTCTCTCAAAAGCCCGACGGCAAGCGGCGCGCGCGCCCCGCCGAGGAAGGTGGCGATGCCGCCGATGATGCAGCCCCAGGCCATGCACATGAAAAGGAGCCGGCCGTAGCTGCTTTTGCCCTTTTCCAGATTCAAAGCGGTGCAGAGCTCGGTGACCACGGGAAACAGCATGGCGGCGACCGCGTGCTCGCTCATTATGAAGGATAGAAAAGCGGAGAGCAGAAATACGGTAACGGCCAGGCTGGTGGGTGTTTTCCCGAACTTGGCGAGCATGGCACGGGCCAGACGGGCGGAGATGCCGGTTCCGGTCATGGCCGCCGCCAGGATGAAGGCGCCCAGGATGAAGAAAACCGCTTCGTTGCCGAACATCGAGTAGGTCTTCTTGGCGTCCATGATGCCGAGCAGCGGCAGCATCACCATGGAAAGGAGTGCGGTTACCGCGATGGGGAGCAGCCCGACGATCCAGAAAAAGATGGTGACGCCAAAGAGCACCAGGGAACGATAACCTTCGACCGAGAGCCCCTGCGGCGGAGCAAGGGTGAGCAGGAAGGCCATGACCACCGCAACGCCGGCCATGACCTGGTAGCGCGCCGTCTTGTCCAGCAGGATGAGCCAGATGGGGCGGTTGTCTATTTTTAGGGGTTTTTCCAGGAAGTCGTCATTATGCATGCGGTGTCGTCATCCCCTCTTGGTAGCTCAAGCGAAGTCCTGATTAGCAACCAACCCCGCCTGCGGCGGCGAGTACCAGCTCTGTTCATACCTTTCCATCTAAACCAAACTCCCCCTCGCCCGGTCCGGGCGAGGGCGTTGCCATGAGCGCAGGCGTTACTTCGTGGCGGCTCCCTCACCCGCCCTTCGGGCACCCTCTCCCGGAGGGCGAGGGTAACCATAGCTGGGCGCGGTCTGGTGGCAAAGCACCATTAACTTACCCAGATAGCTCCGGCTTACAGCCCCGCCGAGCTGAACGATTCCTCCACCTCTTTCACCCTGAGAATGCGCCGCAGGTCGGAGGTCGCCAGCAGCCGCCGCTCGTCGATGCTATCGATAAAGCCGCGCACACCGGTTCGCGGAGCTGCCGGAACCAGTGGGGTGGTGAGATAGATCAGCGGCAGCAGCGGCTTGATGACCGCTTTTTTCCCGCGCCAGCCACTGTGCAGATGGCTGAATATCCGGGAGAGCTGTTCGAGCTTGTCGTGGATGGCATCGCTGGACAAGCTCACCAGCGGGAGCACCTCGACCGCCAGCAGCGCATCGATCCCTGCCACGGTAGAGGCCGCGGCTTCCTCTCCCGCCATAAGGGTCGAGACTACCGACCAGCGTGGGAATACCGAGCGAGCGCAATCGATGGAGCGCAGCTGCTCTTCCATGGCCTGCTGCCCCTCCCTGGAGTGGGCGCGATCGAACACCCTCAGCGGGATGTCGAGGATGTCCACACCGGCAGCATAGGCACGCTCGATCAGGTGGGATGGCGGCGCATAGTCGAACCTCCCGACCACGTGGACATGGAAGTTCTTCTTGATCATCCTGGCCAGTCGCTCGCCGTTTGGGAAGCTGTCGATGTCGCCGAAGGTGAGGTGGAAAAGCGCTGCGTTGCACTGATAATGGCTGTCGAACAGGGTCTCCAGGGTGGGCTGCTCCGGGAGGTTGCCACCGACGAAGAAGACGTTGTTTTCGCGCCGCAGTTCATCCGGAGAAGGGGCGTGAAGCTCGCGGGCGATAAGATCCCGCAATTTTTTCTGGTCGATCTTCATGGTACTCTCCCCTTCTCGGTGCATCAGGGTGAAGCCGCGGTTCGCCACTAGCGGGATTACGGTTCAGAACCAACGGTTCGCCCCTACGGGTTTTCAGTTCGGGTAGACCGGGCGAGTGATGATTCGCCCCTACGGGATTACCTGCGACCACTTGCCCGAAATGGAGGAGGCACCTAAACGGCTTCCCTGATTTGAGATCGGCGGGCGGCATACCCGCGTGTGCGGCGAGTTTTTGGAATATAGGGAAATATATCAAAACAGTCAAGAAAAATATATAGATTGTCTATCATACTAGTAGGGTTATAGGTTGCCGCCCCAGATTGGTGCCGTAAGGAGCTTGGATATGTGGGAAGAGTCGGGAAACTGCAGGAACTGTAGGTCGGGTTAGCGCCAGCGTAACCCGACGCCCCTATCGCCCCCCGGTGATCCAATGCAGCTGCCCAAGTTGGTATTGTTATAGCGGGGAGAATTGAGCTTAGAGTCAATGATGAGGTAACAACATACGAAAAGGGGAGTATATATCAGATTCCCTCGGCTACGAAGCACTCCGGGAAAATATATGCCGGGTATGCCGACATTACCTTTTTTGCAGAGCCGGGCAGATACCGGCCGAATGTTGAGAAACTGCGTAGGGCATTGGGCGCTGAAGCAAGGCATTTGCCACGGAGACACGGAGAAAATCTGAGGTGAACCCAACCGTAAGCTTTAGCAGAACATCGAAAACCCTCTTGTTTGGCATCTACCTCAGGGAAGTGGGGATTCGACATTTGTTGCGGCAAAGCCCCCTTCGCTGCCAACCAAACTTGCGTAGGGGCGCAACTTATGTTCGCCCAGATTCTCTGCGTCGCACTCTGCACCGGGATTTAACTGGATGGGCGAACATCAGGTTCGCCCATGGGTGCATTTACCCTCTACCGTCGACCGGGGGAGGCAAAGCACCCCTCTCCCTAACCCTCACCCACAAGGGGAGAGGGGACATTTGCGCGGAGAGAGACTTTTGAGGGGAAGAGTGGACTTTTGATTAGCAACCAACCCTGCTTGCGGCGGCGCCTTGTTAAGGAGAAAGTACCATCTCTATCGGCCTTTAACATCTCTCCGCCCCCCAGCGGGGGGAGGAGAGGGAGGGGGATGGGTCGTTTAAAACTCTAAAGAACAGCTACGATTTATCCGTACGAACATATCAATGCCGCTCCTCAAAAAAATCTCCCCAATTTATCCGTACGGAAATATGAAGTTAACTTCTCATCCCGGATCCTCATAATGTGTCTCCGTACGGAAATACCAACGAGGGCTGCTGACTAGCCTAGATTTTTTTGGGTCTTTTGCACCTTTTTGCGGCTAAAGAGTTTCAGGTTTTTCCCTGCTTCACAGTCCTGCGGCTATCAGCACTCCGGCAGTGAGCGCGATCTGCGACAGGATGGTGGTGATGTCCTTGATCTCTCTCATCCAGGCGGTGCGCTCCAGCTTCTGGGGCACGACCAGGGTATCGCCCGGCTGCAGTGTCTTGGAGAGGAAGGAACCGAACTGCCAACTTTCGGCCTCATCGTTCCAGATAAATCCAAAGCGCCCCTGCTGCCTGCTGGCGACGGAACCGTCCGCCTGGACGATGTACATGTCATCCTCTTCGGCATCCCGTGTCGGTCCACCCGCCTTTTGCAGGTAATAGGAGCCCTTTCTCCCTTCGGTGTACAACACGGTGGTGGGGTTGTACACCTGCCCCATGACGTTGACGGAACTCGGTGTCCTCGGCAGCACCAGGGTATCGCCACCCATCAGTTCCAGATCGTTCTCGCTGTTCTTGAACTTGTCCATGGGGGAGAACCGGATCACCATGCGCCCCTCGGCCCTGGCCTGCTTCAGCTGCTCCAGCCCTTTCTGCAGACCTTCAAGGGAAGCCTTGGTCGCCTCCAGCTCCTCCTTGGAGGCCGCCAGGGAGGCGAGCTCCCCCTGCTTTTTCAGGAGATCCTGCTCGGTCCGCTCGATCACCTCTTTCATCCGCTTTTGCTGCTCTTCCTGCACGGACTTCCGGGTGAATTTGGCTCCCCTCAGATAGGCACTGGAACTAAACCCGCCCGCCCTCTCGATCACGGCGCTGATCCTCTCACCTTTGTAGATGGGATAGACGCCGGGAAAGCGGAATTCCCCCTGCAGCGTGACATAGCGCTCGGTCTCTTCGGCCCAGTTGGGAATCTTACGGACCGTCAATTCATCCAGCGGCTGCAGCGCCAGATCGTGCGCCGGGTTCCCTTTGATCGCTTCTTCGAGGTTGATAATGATGGGAAACGAGGAGGCCTCCTCGGCGTTACGTTTGGTGCGGTTGATCTCCGCATTCTTCAGATAGGCGGTTATTTTCAGGTTGCCTGCCTCCATGAGCAGATCGCGCACCGTCATGTTATCGGAAAGGCGGTACTCGCCGGGACGCTGCACCTCGCCGCTCACCCTGACCTTGGGCATCTCCTCCAACTCCCAGCGGGAAAAGAGCTTCACCCTGTCGAATTCCTGGAGCGCCAGGTCGTGGGCCGGATCGCCGGCCAGAGCGCGGGCCAGGTTCAGGTAGATGGTTTCGGGATGGTAATCGGGAGGATAGAGCCGGGTGATCTTGACCGCCCCGTCGTAATATTCCGGGAGCAGATTGTCCTGCACCAGCAGCTGGCTCAGGCGCATGCCAGGGAGCAGCGCGTAATCGCCCGGGCGCAGCGCGTACCCTTCCAGCTTGACGTGGCCGCGCAGGGTTACGTCGATCGGGAAGACCTTGACTATGTCCATATCCTGGATCCGGATCGCCTCCAGGGCCTGCTGCCGGGACTCTCCGGCGACCTGGCTCTCCAGGTTGAAATCGGCCACCAGGTTCTTCTGATGGGGCTCGACCCGGGAGATCTGCACCCGCTGCAGGTAGCCGGTGGAGAGAAAGCCGCCTGCCAGCCCCACCAGCTCGGCGAGGCTTTTTTCCTTGCTGAGCTCGTAGATGGCGGGGCGCTTCACGTTGCCGGCCACGGTCGCCACCTGGCCGATCACCGGAACGAACACGGTGTCGCCCGGTTGCAGCCGGACGTCCTTGCTCTTGTCCCCCTTGAGGAAGAAATCGTAGAGGTCGACCGTCTCCACCACCTCTCCCCCTCTCTTGACCTGCACGTTGCGCAGCGTGCCGGTTTTCAGAGGGCCGCCGGCGGCGCTCAGCGCGTTGATCAGGGTGGAGAGCGGGTTCAGGTTGTAGTCGCCCGGCGCCCGCACCTCGCCCACCACAAAGATCTTGATAACGCGCAGTTTCCCCATGGTCACGTTGAGATCGAAGTCCTTGAACGCCTTGCCGAGATGGGACCGGATCAGCCCGGACAGCCTGCCGAAGGGAACTCCCGCCACCTTGACCACGCCAACCCGGGGGAGCGAGATTTCCCCGCTGCGGTTCACCTCCAGCTCATGGAGTGCGTCGACGCTCCCCCAGAGTGTGAGGACGATGTGGTCTCCCGGTCCCACGGGATACTCGTTGCCGACCGGAACGTCGCTGAGCGCTGCGAAGCCGGAGGCATCCGGGCGGAAGAAGTTGTAACCGAACTGGCGCAGGGCGTCGGCCTGGTAAGGCTGGGGGCGGGGCTCCTGGGATCCTTTTACCGTGTCGGAGACCGCCTGTTCCAGGGGAGATATCTCCTCCGCCTGACGCTCCGCCATTTCCCGGCGCTGCGCGGCTTCCTGGCGTGCTTCTTTTTCCTGCTCTGCGCCTTGGTCCCGGTCCTCTTCCTTATCCTGCTGGAATTTATCCCGGGCCCGGGCCTTGCCGGCTGCGGCACGGGCCTCAGCCCTGGCGCGCTCGGAAGCCTGCAAAGCGGTAGCCTGCCCCGGTAAAGTTGCGACGCCAGATCCAGCCTGGGACGCAGAGGACGCTTTGACAGGGGGCGCTGAGGGAGCTGCCGAACCGGCGGGAGCAGTTCCGGAAAACTCCTGGGCAAACAGAGTGCAGTTGCTGAAAAGCAAGGCGCCCAGGGCGAGCAGGCCAACCAAACTGGATTTTCCTCGTTTCAAAACGTTTTCTCCTTTATCGTGCGCAAGATCCCGGACGGCAGAGGCAAACCGGGGCACCACAGATACTGACATAACTAAAGCTCGGGGAATATTAGCACAAAACATTTTTGTGGATACACAATTTTCCGACTCTCTGCGGCGCAGACAAGCACTGGACTAGCGCTGCTTCCCTGCAAGGATTTTGGCATTAGATAAAAACGCGCATTGTCACAAAACTGTGTGATATACGACATCTACAGTAGGATACTGGATCTGGCCGAGCTCCAGAGACAAATTAACACATTCACACCGAACCAGCCGACTCCCCTAAGACACACAAACCACGCCCTTCGCACCGGTCACACCTTTTGGCACGCTCAGTGTATAGAGTGTGCGTTCCCGTTAGATGTGTCAAAGAACCGACTCCATAAAAAACCTGTATTCCACCGTCAGCTTCGCCCAAAAACGAGGTACTTAGTGAAAAGAGATCATTTGAACGGAAAAAAGTCGGCCGGCATCGTTTCCAGCGTCATCGCCTTCCTGATGCTTATGAGCGCCGGCGCCTGGGGCGGAGTGGCAGTGCCTCCGGACGCGCTGGTTCCCTTGAACCAGATTGCCGTGCCGCAACCTCCCAACCTGTTCCAGTACGTCAAGAACAAGGCGGCCGCCATCAGGCTGGGGAAGGCTTTCTTCTGGGACATGCAGGCGGGGAGCGACGGCACCACGGCCTGCGGCAGCTGCCATTTCTCCGCAGGTAGCGACAACCGCCTCAGGAACAGCGTAAACCCGGGGACCAATGCGGGGGACAGCACCTTCCAGGTGCGCGGGCCGGGCGAAGCTCTGCTGGCCGGCGATTTCCCCTTCCACGAGCGGCAGGCTCCGGCCGACTTCAAGGGCTCCGCCACGCTGCGCGACGCCAACGACATCGTCGGCTCCCAGGGGATCACCCTGAAGCAGTTCGTCGGCATCAACCAGGGGTCGGCGCAGGAGAACGGATTCGACCTGGCCGATCCCATCTTCAGGAAGGACGGGGTCAACCTGCGCCAGGTCACCGGCCGCAACACCCCTTCGGTGATCAATGCGGTCTTCAACTTCACCAACTTCTGGGACGGCCGCGCCAGCACCTTCTTCAACGGCTCCTCACCCTTCGGCCCGCTGGACCAGAGCGCCGGCGCCTGGTACAACCTGAACGGCACCCTTACCAAGCGGCCGGTTTCGATGGCATTCGCCAGCCTGGCCTCCCAGGCTACCGGCCCTCCTCTTAACGACGTGGAGATGTCCTTCCGGGGCCGCACCTTTCCGGAACTGGGGCGCAAGATGCTCAGCCTGACGCCGCTTGGCAGGCAGACCGTGCATCCGGACGACAGCGAACTGGGGAACCTCTCCAACGCCTGGATCCGGGCTAACGGCAGCATCGCCGGCCGCAAGGGACTGAAAACCAGCTATACCCAGATGATCCGGGATGCCTTCCAGGACGAGCTCTGGATCTCGAACCTGCAGACCCCGGACGGTTTCAGCCAGATGGAAGCGAACTTCCCGCTCTTCTGGGGTCTCGCCATCCAGCTCTACGAGTCCACCCTGGTCTCCGACGACACCCGTTTCGACCGCTTCCTGGGGGGCGACACCACGGCTCTCAGCTCCGAAGAGCAGGACGGCTTCAACCTCTTCTTCGGCGCCGCCCGCTGCGACGCCTGTCACGGCGCCACGGAACTGAGCAACGCCTCGGTGAACGCGGCGCGCTTCATCTTCAACGCGGACAACCAGGATCACGGCCTGCTGGAACTGATGCCGGTTGCGAGCGGCCGGCAGATCATCTACGACACAGGCTTCAACAACACGGCGGTGCGCCCGAGCGCCGAGGACATCTGCCGGGACGGCTTTGCCCCCTTCGTCAACCCGCTGACCGGGAGCCCGTTCCCGCTCTCCTTCTCCAGCCTGGCGGAGCTGCAGGCCCAGGGGGTACTCCCCTTCTCCACACCGGTGCTGATCCCCGGCCTCCCCGCCAACTTCCCGGTGGCAAACGGCGGCGCCTTCAAGGTCCCCGGCCTGCGCAACGTGGAGCTGACCGCCCCCTACATGCATAACGGCTCCATGATGACCCTGGAGGAGGTGGTCGATTTCTACGCCCGCGGCGGCAACTTCCCGACCCAGAACCGGAACGACCTCGACATCAACATCGTGGAACTCCCCTCGCTGCAGGGGGATGCGGCAGCCAAGGCGGCCCTGGTCGCCCTGATGAAGTCGATGACCGACGAGCGGGTCAGGACCGGCCAGGCCCCCTTCGACCGCCCGGAGATCTTCATCCCGAGCGGCGACGACTCCGGGACCTTCATCAGGCTGGCCGCCAAGAACCTGAACGGCAGCGAGGCTCCCATCCTGCCGGTGGTCACCCTGAACCCGGTCACCACCCCGAGCGCCACCCTGAGCCAGCTGATCGGCGGCAGCAAGGAGTTCGGGGCGAGCGTCCTGGTTAAAGTCAACAACGGGGCGGCAGTGCCGGCCGACAGCCCGACCGAGACCACCTGGAGCAGCAGCGTAACCGGCCTGGTCTCCGGCAATAACAGCATCACCATCAGCGCCACCGACCTCGCCGGAGCGGTTACCACCGTTACGGCCAATATCGCGGTCAACGTCGCGACCTACACCCTAAAGGCCGCTGCCGGCGCCAACGGCAATATCTCCCAGCCCGGTATCAGCAGTGTGGCTGCAGGAACCAGCCGGACCTACAACATCACCCCCAACGCCGGCTTCAAGGTGGCCGCGCTGGTGGTGGACGGGGTCACCCTGCCGGCGGCTAGCTCCTACAGCTTCAATAACGTCACGGCGAACCATTACATCAACGCCTACTTCACGCCGCTGGCCAGCTACTCCATAAAGGCTGCCGCCGGAGCCAACGGGAGCATCTCGCCTTCCGGTATCAGCGCCGTGGCGGAAGGAAGCAGCCCGAGCTACAGCATCACCCCCAACCCAGGTTTCATGGTGGCGGCGCTGATCGTCGACGGCGTCACCCTGCCGGGTGCCACCTCGCACAGCTTCACCAACCTAACGGGGAACCACTACATCAACGCCTACTTCAAGCCGGCCGGCACCCTTACCGTTAGAGCCGGCGCCGGGGCGAACGGCAGCATCTCCCAGCCGGGCTCGACGGTGGTCGCCCCACACGCCACCCAGAGCTATAGCATCACCCCCAATGCCGGGTACCGGGTTTCCTCCCTGATCGTCGACGGGGTAACACTTCCGGGCGCCACCTCGTACAGCTTCACTAACGTCACGGCGAGCCACTACGTCAACGCCTATTTCGCGCCGGTGCCGACCTTCAGCGTCAAGGCGGCAGCCGGGGCAAACGGCAGCATCTCCCCTTCCGGCATCAGCGCCGTGGCGGCAGGAAGCAACCAGAGCTACACCATCACACCCGCGGCCGGATTCAGGGTATCGGCGCTGGTGGTGGACGGCGTTTTACTTCCCGGCGCCACCTCGTACAGCTTCACAAACGTCACCGGGAGCCACTTCATCAACGCCTACTTCGCGCCCTGAGGGCCCAAGTATTCCTTTGCCGCCCCGGGCGGCAGGGGGAGTCGAATTTTTTACAGACAGTTGCGCCAAAATGCGCTATGACTGAGGGCGGCAAGCCCCAGGGCGCAGCATCAGCCCGGCGCGAGACGAGCTTCAAGCACCGCAGTATTTCCTGTAGGGGCGCCTCTCTCGCGAGGCGCCCCTTTCTTGTCAGGATCGGGTGGCCCCCTACCAGCAAGAGGCCGGGACTCCAACACTAAAAGCAGCTCAAACAAAACACAGCGAGGTAAACCATGTTCGGATTCAGCATGCCTTCACTCATCATCATTCTGGTCATCATTTTAGTGGTTTTCGGCGCCGGCAAGATCCCTGAGCTGGGCGCGGCACTGGGCAAGAGCATCAAGAATTTCAAAGACGCCACCGACGGCAAGGACGAAATCGAGAACGGCAAGAAAGAGGATGACGGGAAAAAATAGCCACCCTCTCCCCATTCAGGGAGCTGCAGCGTGCCGGATTAGCGCGATCGTTAAGCAAACCGGACCGTAACCCCTGAAATTGCAGAAACCGACTTCCCCCATCCCCCTCCCAACCTCCCCCTTGAAAGGGGAGGGATGGGGATGGGGAACGGCGCATCACTGCACGCTAAAGTTACTTTCAGGTACAGGGTCGCCCACGGCGGCGTGGGGTGCTTCAGAGGAACTTCAAAGGCAAATCCCCCCTGTCCCCCCTTTGCTAAAGGGGGGGACCCGGTATCCGGGATCTTAGAGTCAGGACAAAGTTCCTCTCCGTCAAAAACACCGCCGCAGGCGGGTTGGTTGCTAATCAGGAAAAACTATTAAGAGGTGACTACTCATGAAACTCGCCGTTGCTCTATTCTGCCTGCTCTTTTCCCCCCCGGCGCTCTTTGCCGCCGAACTGACCCCTGCCGCGCCGGCAACCGGCGCCCGCTCGCCGGTCAAGAGCTCGGCGAAAGGTCTGTTCGCCCTGGAACTCGCCCTGCCGGGAGGCACCCTGCAAACGGGGAACAACGCCTTCGACCTGCTGCTGCGCGACAAGGGCGGCAAGGGTGTCGAGGGCGCCCGGATTACCGTGACCCCCTGGCTGCCGGAGAAAAATCACGGTGTCTGGGAAAAGCCGACGGTGACGGAGCGGGGCGGCGGCAGGTATCGGGTCGACAACGTGGCCATCGCGCTGGCGGGGCGCTGGGATCTGCAGGTCAAGGTGAAGAAAGAGGCTCAGGAGGATCAGGCGCTCTTCTCCTTCACGGTCCGGGGAAAACAGGCGGCAGCGCCGGTTAAAAACGAGAAACCCAAGGGGAACTACAAGAGGAGCGTGCACCGCTACAACGTCCCCAACGTGACGCTGCTCAATCAGGAGGGTCATAAGGTCAATATCAGGTCGCTGGTCGACTCGGGCAAGCCGGTGATCGTCGACTTCATCTACACCACCTGCAACACCATCTGCCCGGTCCTCTCGGCAAGCTTCGCCAACCTGCGACGCGAACTGGGGGCGGACGCCGACAAGGTGCAGTTCATCTCCATCTCCATCGACCCCGAGCACGACCGGCCGGAACAGATGAAGAAATACCTCTCCAGGTTCTCCACCGGCCCGGGATGGGACTTCCTCACCGGCAGCAACGAGGATATCCGCCAGGTACTCCGCTCGCTGGACGCCACCATCGAGGACAAGATGGCCCACGAGCCGATCTACCTGCTGCGCGCCCCCCAGTCCGAGGAGTGGGTCCGCATCAAAGGTCTGCTGCGCAAATCCGATCTGCTAAGCGAACTGCGGGGGATAGCGAACCGATGAGAGCGCTCACGACTTCCAGGGCCAAAACCGGCTGGTATTTCCTTTTGCTCCTTTTCGCCCTGGCGCTCCCCGCTCAGGGGGCGGAGCCCTCCCTCGTCGGGGGCTATGCGCCGGAAGAGGCGCTGCGTCTGGGTGCCGCCATGTACCGCGACGGCGTGCTCCCCTCGGGCCGACCGCTGATCGCCACGGTGCAGGGTGACATCGAGCTGACCGGCACCATGTCCACCTGCACCAACTGCCACTTGAGGAGCGGTCTGGGCGCCCTGGAGGGGGGGGTGCTTTCCCCTCCCACCAACGGGGCCATACTGTACGCCCCCCTGAAGGACCTGCACGATATCCCGGGTTCGGTGATGAAACGCGGCATGTTCAAACGGGGCCGGCCCGCTTACGACCGGGAATCGCTGGCCCGGGTACTTTTGACCGGGGTCGGACCTGCCGGGGAGCAGTTGAGCGAGACCATGCCGCTCTACTCCCTGACCGAGCAGGAGATGGAAATCATGATCTTCTACCTCGAGAAGCTCTCCGCGGAGCTGGCACCCGGGGTGACGGAGGATGAAGTCCGCTTCGCCACCATCGTCACCGACCAGACCAGCGCCGCCGATCGGGACGCGCTGCTCCTGCCGCTGAACGCCTTCATCGAGAAGGAGTGGAACGCCCGGCTGCCGGCCCTGAAGGCGCCGCAAAGAGCCTCCGGTGCCAGCCGGACCGGGTACCGCAAGCTGGCGCTCGAGGTCTGGGAACTGAAGGGAGCGCCGCAGAGCTGGGGCACTCAGCTGGAGGCGCTGTACCGCAGCAAGCCGGTCTTTGCCCTCCTCGGGGGGACCGCACCGGGGCGCTGGGATGCCATCCACGACTTCTGCGAAAAGAACCAGATCCCCTGCATCCTCCCAGACACCGAGCTCCCTGCGGTATCCGAGAAGGATTGGTACACCCTTTACTTCTCCAAAGGGGTGTTCCAGGAAGGAGAGACCGCCGCGAAGTACCTGTCGCGGGTCTTCGCACTGCCCGAGGGGAAAATGGTGGTCCAGGTATTCCGGGACAGCGACCGGGCAAAAGCCCTGGCCCGCGGCTTTACGGAGAGCTGGAACAAACTGGGCGCTGCCCGGCTCATCGATCTGAAGTTAGCCGCCGGCGAAAAAGTCGACGCCAGATTCTGGGAGAAGCTGGTCAGCTCCCACCCGGACGCGGTGCTCTTGCTCTGGCTGGAGCCCAAGGATCTGGCCGGCATGGAAACCCTGGCCGCCGGCGGGAAACGCCCCTCGACCGTCTTCCTCTCCGCCACTTTACTGGGGGGGGAGTATCAGGCGGTGCCGGACGCCATCCGCGACCTGGCCCTGCTCACCTACCCGACCAGACTCCCAGGCGACGGCGACTATGCAAAATCGCTGGCCCGGAGCTGGATGAGCTACAAAAACATCCAGGTCGGCAACAGCGATCTCGCCGCCAAAAGCTATCTGATCACCAGGCTCCTCTCCAGGATCCTTATTGATATGGGAGGAAATCTTTATCGCGATTATTTTCTGGACATCTTCGACGACGGCAAGGATGAGACCAACAGTTCTCTGCTCTACCCCAAGCTCAGTTTCGGCCCCGGACAGCGCTATGCCTCCAAAGGGTGCTACGTGGTTTCCCTGACCAAGGGGGAGAATGCAAAGGTAGTGCGACAAAGCGACTGGGTTGTCTATTAGCGCTAAAAAACAGTACAGGCCCATTGAAGTTACAAATTACTAATCGATAAAATTAGTATAACCGGCTGCAAAGAAGCCAATTTCTTTGCAGCCGTGTCACTGTTTCTTACCCGGCAGCTGCAGCCGTAAGTCACAGATGTCCTGAGGATAATGCAACCGCACCGGCTATGGCACAAAACGTGTAACGGTTCCTAGCACTATTTCAGTTCAGAGCAGAGATCTAACAATAAACACGACATAACTACCCAGGTTGCAGACGGGGCATAAAGTAAGGAGGGGTATCATGAGCATGAAAAGACGGGATTTCCTGAAACTGAGTGCGGTAGGGGTCGCAACCGTGATCCTGAGCAGCAAACTCCCGGGACTCGGCATCAACAACGCCTACGCTGCGGACCAGAGCCTGGAGGTGTTCATCACCGACGCCGTCAAGGAAATGGTGACCCACAACGAGATCAACGAGGCCAAGTGCTACTTCTGGGTCTACCGGATGAGGGCCAACGGCGTCGACGTGCCCCCCGACTGCCCCGGCCCCACCATAGTGGCGCTCAAGGGTGACTCCATCCAGATCAAGGTCAAGAACGAACTGGACGAGCCGCACTCCTTTTTCATCCCGGGACTCTTCGACAGCGGCCCGATCCAGCCGGGGCAGACCTTCGAGGGGACTTTCACCGCCTCGGTCTCGGGGGCACACCTCTACTACGACAACCTGAACGCCCCGGTGAACCGGATGATGGGACTGCACGGAGCCCTGGTGGTCAGGCCGGCCGTACCGACCGGAGTGGGAAACAAGTTCACCCCCTACGACAACCCGTCCGCTCACGTGCAGGAACTGTTCAACGAGTTCGGCAGCGCCGACTGCTGGCCAGGGCTCGCCTGGGAGCAGGCCGGCCCCGGCACCCCCCCGGCACCCGGAGAGAACTGCTCACTGACCGGCAACTCCTACGCCCCCCCCTTCCGGACCTACGTCTGGCTGACCCACGAGGCGAGCCCGAGGCTCTTCGCCGAGGTGGGGGATTACCCGGCGGGGCTCGACTACCCGGCCCAGGAGTTCCAGGACAAGTTCCTGCGCAGCCCCTTCAGCCCGACCAGGCAGAACTACAACCCGGAATACTTCACCATCAACGGCCAGTCCGGGTTCTTCGCCCACGCGAGCCCCTACACCACCCCGACCGGGCGCATCGGGGAGCCGTGCGTGGTGCACATACTGAACGCCGGGCTCTGGACCCACAGCATGCATCTGCACGCCAACCACTTCTTCGTCACCGGGATAAACGGCGTGTCTAACGAGAACCCCATCTGGGTCGACGTCTTCGGCATCTACCCCATGGACCGGGTCGATTACACCATACCGTTCATGCGGCCCCCGAGCATCCCGAGCGTAAAGGGGATCGGCATCGCCGATACGCCGATGACCACGGTGAACGGGCAGCCCTGCTATCCGCCGCTGCAGGAGCTCGACCTGCACTTTCCCGCAGTCGGGGTCACCGCGCTGGCCCAGGACGGGGTCACCCCGGTGTCGCTGGCGCAGCGCATGTCGCCGCTTTGCTACCCGATGCACGACCACACCGAACCGAGCCAGACCGCGCAGGGTGGCAACTACAACTGCGGCCTGATTTCCGGCATGTACGTCATCGGGGACCGGAACACCCCGGGCTTCATGAACTTCCCGATGGACGAGGATTTCTTCATGATGTACCGCAACGTGCGCGGCATAAGCGGCGTGAGCGGCGAGCGGGGAGTCCTGCCGGGAGCCGGCGTAGCTCCGGAGCCGTAAGGTTGGCGTTGCCGCCACTAAGAGAGCCCGGGCCGCGACCGGTTATCAGCGTATTTACTATTAAAGATTTAAAGGAGAGCCAGCATGTCATTCTCTAACCCCAAACATACAATAGCCCGCTGGTCGGTAGTCGGCATGGAGGGGATGTGGGCCAAGATGTTCGATCCCCCCAAAGAGGCCCCGGCCACACCGGACCGGGTGGCCCCCACCAATCCGGTACCCGAAGTGCTGGCCGCGGCCGGCTTTCAGAACCCGCCCGACACACCGCACACCGTGGTCCTGGACCTGATGCACGGCGAGCGGCTGGACACCTGGGACAACCGCAACAACGGAATGGAGTTCTTTCTCTTCAGAAACCCGGACAGCATCGGCGTGACCGGCGACGAGTTCCCGAGCGCCACGCTGCGCGTCCCGCAGGGGGTGGTGTTCCACTGCGAGACCGACGGCCAGGGACCTCCGCCGCACACCATCCACTGGCACGGCCTGGAGCCCACCCCGATGAACGACGGCGTGGGTCACTGCTCCTTCGAGATAGGGCACTACACCTACCAGTGGCAGCCCCAGTTCATCGGGACCTATTTCGCGCACTGCCACAGAAACACCATGCAGCACTTCGAGTTCGGCCTCTACTTCCTGATTATCATCGAGCCGAAGGACGCCTACTTCGCCACCCAGCAAAACCCGGCGATACCGATCGGGCACTGCCGCGACGGCAAGCGCCGGACCGCGGCCAACCTGACGGCGTTCCCGCAGTTCCCGGACTTCAACGCCAGCCCGGTCGACTCGGCCGACCCCTGGACCGGGGACCCGGCGCTCAAATTCAACACCAATCCGCACGGCAACACGGTGGCCTACGACATCGAGGCGCTCTGGGTGCTGGACGACCGCGATTCCGCCTGGAGCGATCTGGGGGACAACGCCCGCGCCACCTACCCGCAGTACGGCAGCCGCCCCGGGTTCAACGACCATTTCGACTACAACGGCGAGAACAGCCCGGCCGCGCCGAACGACTTCTTCGCCTTCAACGACTTCAACGCCGACTACTGGTACGTCACCGGGGTGGCCGTAGAGGCCCGCCAGGGGGGGACGGCAACCATCACCCCTAACATCGTGATCCCGGCGGCGCTGAACAGCGGCGTGAGCGGCTCGCAGGTATCCATCAACGGCCTGACCAACCAGACCATTTTGGTGCGTTGCCTGGATGCGGCCTACAACAGCACCGAGGTGACCTTCCCGGTCGACGTGGTGATCATCGCCTGGGACGGCAGGGCGCTCGGCGTGGCCCCCTTCGCGCAGAATCACCCCTATCTGGTGCCGGCCGGCACCCCGATCAAGCAGACCACCGCGCGGCGCTTCGACGCGCTGATCCGGGTGACCACCCCGGTGAACGGGCACGCCACGGTGAAGTTCATCAACAACCGCGGCCAGGTCCCCGGCGAAGCGCAGGACGTTTTGGTTACCGCCCGGATCCCGATCACCATCGGCCCCTCCTTCGGCATCAAGGCGGCAGCAGCGGCCAACGGCAGCATCACCCTGGCGGGGACCACGCGGGTCGCCGCCGGCGGCAGCCAGACCTATACCATCACCCCCAACACCGGCTTCAGGGTTTCGGCGCTGGTGGTGGACGGGGCAGTTCTGCCTGGCGCCACCTCATACACCTTCAGCAACGTGACGGCGAACCATTTCATCAACGCCTATTTCGCACCGGTGCCGACCTTCACCCTGAAAGCGGGAGCCGGAGCCAACGGCACCATATCTCCTGCCGGGATCAGCACCGTGAATCAGGGGACCAGCCGGACCTTCACCATCACCCCCAATGCAGGGTACTCGGTATCGGCACTGGTGGTGGACGGCGTGACCCTGGCCGGAGCGACCTCCTACACCTTCACCAACGTCACCGGCAACCACTTCATCAACGCCTACTTCGCCCTCCGGCCGAGCTTCAGCATCAAGTCCGCGGCAGGGGCAAACGGCAGCATCACCCCGTCGGGGATCACCAGCGTGGTCCAGGGGAACAGCCGGACCTTCATCATCACCCCCAACTCCGGTTTCGCCGTATCGGCGCTGGTGGTGGACGGAGCAACCCTGCCGGGCGCTACCACGCACACCTTCACTAACGTGACCGGCAGCCATTACATCAACGCCTACTTCGCGCCGCTGCCGACCTACACGGTCAAAGGTGCTGCCGGAGCCAACGGAAGCATCTCGCCGTCCGGTTCCACGACGGTGACTTCCGGCGGCAGCCGTACCTTCACCATCACCCCCAATCCGGGCTTCAGAGTGTCGGCCTTGAACGTCGACGGCACCATACTCCCCGGCGCGACCAGCTACACCTTCAACAACGTGACGGCGAATCACTTCGTCAACGCATACTTCGCTCCGCTTTAATAGAGCGCTAGACGATTGAGCAGCACCCTGGACCGGCCCGAGCAATCGCGGGCCGGTCTTTTTTTGTTTCCTGAAGTGCTGATCTGCAGCATAAGTCCTCCCCCCTTTGTAAAAGGGGGGGTCGGGGGGGATTTCACCCGGGCGAACACAAGGTTCGCCCCTACCTTAGCAGGAGAGTCACGCACTGCAGGTTGCTGGATTTGCTGAAGCGGGAGGGACCGTTTGGCAGGGGATTTTTAGCGGAATATCAATAGTACTGAGGTTGGAGACCGGGGGGAACTGGCGCTTCCCCGTGGAGTTACTAAAGCAGGCGCTGCAGGCGGGGGTCAGGGGCTCAAAAAAGCCGGCTCAACTGTGCGCCCCCCCCGCTCCGGGGGGAATTGCCAGGGCTGGGGAACTCTGCCGGCCCGGACTGGAAGACGCGCACCCTCCCAAGCTCCCCACTCCCGGGGCAGCGGAGCCGGCAGAGACCGAAGGTCCGCAGCCGCGCTGCAGGCAACCTAGGAACAGGCTTTCGTAGCGGCCGGTCATGTCGGTGCGGCTGCAATTAGCCACCAGATAGGACCTACCGTTGGTCCCCAGCCGTTCGCCCTTCTTGCGGTCCCGATAGAGCTCAACCAGCGCTGCGGTAAGCTGCCCGGCATCTTCGGCAGCTACAGCGATGCCGCAGTTGGCCCGCTCCACAAGCCGTGCGGTATCGCTGTTCAAGTCGACGCACGCCACCACGGGACGGGCCGCAGCCATATATCCCAGGACCTTGCTAGGCACGGACGATTTCCCCCTGCCGCTGAAGAGCGTCACCACCGAAACATCGGCCGAAGACTGCAGCTGCGACAGGATCTGCCTGGGCTGGAAAGGGAGAAACAGCACGTTCTTCAGTTGCCGCTCCAAGGCGCTCTTCATGATGAAATCTTTGGCTACCCCCTCCCCCACGAAAAGAAAGAGGATCTCCCGGTTGGCTTTCAGGCTTTCAGCGCACTCCAGGATAATGCCGGCGCCGGAAATCAGACCGATGGTCCCGGAATAAAGCACCACGAACTTGTCGGCGAGCCCGTGTTCTCTGGCGAACGGATTGTCCTTTTGGATCGGCGCGATCTCCATGGCATCGATCCAGTTGTTCACCAGGTGGATCTTTTGCGCAGCGATCCCCTTCGCGATCAGGTTCTGCTTGAAGCCTTCGGAGATGACGGTGACCGCCTCGGCCATCCGGTAGATCTCTCTCTCGAACCTGCTCAGGGCCCGGATCAGCAGAGGGTTCCGGATGATTCCTGCAGCGATAGCGGCATCGGGATAGATATCCTGCACGTTGAAGACGAACCTGAGCCCTTTCATCTTGCGCAGCAACATCGCGATCAGGCCGTTGGATAGCGGCGGCGAGACCATGAAGAGCAGGTCGTGCTTTTCCAGACGCAGGGCGGCCAGAAAGGAAACCAGCGCAAAGGAGAGGTTGTTCAGCAGCCTGCTCACTACGCTCCGCTTGGGGGAGGTGTACAACCAGCAGCGGATGATGCGCACCAGTCCGTCCATCTCCTCGGAGAAGAGCCCCTTCCGGTACCCCTCGAAGAGCACGCCGGACGGGTGGTTCGGATAGCCGGTAATGACGGTTACCTGGTGCCCCTTGGCGGCGAGGTCCCGGGACAGCTCCTGCAGCATCACTCCGATAGGAGCGTACTCAGGCGGGTACCACTGGCAGATGATGACTATTTTCAATGATGCCTTCCTATCGCCTGTTCCAGTTGACTGCTCACCCTGGAAAGGCCGATAAATAGCGTGGGTCAGCTCTTTGACTTGCTAAAGTCAGCCGTTGAACTTGTTCCGGTGTATCTCCCGGTAAAAGGAGAGGGTCTCTTGATACGCCCTGTCCCAGGAGAAGTTGCCGGCCTGCTTTAAACCTCTGGCTATCAACTGCCGGCGCTCTCCGGCGTCGGCGAGCCACTCGATCCGGGCGGCGAATGCCTCGGCCTCGATCTCGGGCACCAGCAGCGCTGCAGCGCCACAAACCTCCGGTATGGAGGATCGGTTTGTGGTGACCACAGGACAGCCGGCCTGCATCGCCTCCAGAATCGGAATGCCAAAGCCTTCGTAGCTGGAGGGATAGAGCAGGCAGAACGCTTGACGGTACAGGAGATTCAAGTCGGCGTTGCTTATACCATCCAGATGAAGGTGCCTGCCCGGAAGCTCTCTATCCAATAACGCGGCGTCGTTTACAGACAGTGTTCCGCCGCCGACAAGTACCAGATGGCAGCCAGCTGTTTGTTTTACAGTATCAACAGCCACGTTAAAATTCTTGTGGTTGACCCTGGCACCGACGAACAGTATGAACTTCTTACCTGCAAGCTTCAAGATGCCAGGATTGCTGCTGCTAGTAGAGTCAATTTTACCAAATACTTCGCTTGCTGCGTGATATATTACTCTTATTTTATTTTCATCAATACCTTTATAGAACCTTAGCAGATCCTTCCTGGTATTCTCTGAAATACAGATGATACCGTCAGCCTTCTCTACAGCGTACTTCTTCTGCAGCATATGCGCGTAATTGCGCAGACCGTTCTTGACGTACCCTAGTTCATAACTGAAATCGTGCACAGTCACGATATTGACCACGTTTTTCTGCCGCGTGATCCGGTAATAGGAGGAATGGAAGATGGACCCGGGTTGCAGCGAGGCCTGAACAGGCAACATACGGAGCAAAGAGAGAGGCAACCGGCTCTCGTAAATGATATTGCCCGACGGAATGGGGAACCCTCTCCTGACTATGTTGCGGCTCTGGTCGCCCTGCTCGATGAAACGCAGCTCGGGACACGAGGCAAGCAGCCGGCTGCTTAATTCGTGCATGTAAACCGAGATGCCCCCCGACTTTTGCAAGGCATAGATGATGTTGTCGATGTAGATCTTCATTTCCTGCTCTTTCCGCTTCCCGCGGGGTTGCGCCTGGCGCATGCCTTATTTGGCCTTGGTTATCAGGTCGATGACACCCTGCGGCAACAACCTTTTCACTGCACTTCTGACCAGACAATCTGCCAACCGCCCCAGGTAGTAACAGGTCAGCTTTGCGGAACCGCCGTAGGCCGCCACTACCTTCCAGTGGCTCCTGATGGACCGGGCCCGCTCCAGATCGGACAGACCTCCAGCAAGCACGGTGGCAACGGTTTGCCCGGCATAAAGAAAACGGCCTCCTTCCTGCTGGAGACGATAGACCACCTCGAAATCGGCGCTGATCCGGTTGGCGCTATTGAACCCCTGCTCGCGGAGCAGCGAGCTTCTGACAAAGGCGCTTTGATGGGAAAAATTCATCCCCTGCCAGAGCGCTTCCGGTAGCCCAGCCCGCTGGGTCCTGGTAAATCTCTCGCCGTAACGCACCTCATGATCACCGTAGATCAGGTCGCACCGGCTGGTGTCCCGGTCGAAAACCGTGCTGACCGTGTCGGCTCCCGTGAACCGGTCGCCTGCGTTCATGAAATTTATCCAGACGCCGGATGCCATCTGCACCCCCCGGTTCATGGCATGGTAAATCCCCCGGTCGGGCCCGCTGACCCAGTAATCGATGCGCTGCTGGTACTCCCTGATGATGTCGAGCGTACCGTCTGTGGATCCCCCGTCGATAACCAGATACTCCAGGTTCGGGTAACTCTGTCCCAGGACACTCTCGATGGTGCCCGCCAGGATATCCCTGCCGTTTAATACCACCGTGATCACCGTTACCAGCGGCATTGCCCCCCCGGAAAAGGAGCGCTCCCCCCTGCTCCTCAAGCCGCCTGCCAGGATATTTGTCGCTTGCGGGTTCATATCACTGCCTATGGGTGCTGCATCAGGAATTCCGAAGGGTTGTCCTTATCCAGGCTCAACACCTCCGCGGCATACCCCAGTCCGGCCAGGTAGTTGAGGCAGGAGAGACGGAGCTCGTCCGAATGCGTGGAGAGGAAGATCTTCGGTTTTCCCTGCTGCAGGGTACTCCGGGCCCCGAGCAACACCGCCAGCTCGGCTCCTTCCACGTCGATTTTTATCACATCCGGCATAAGGCCAAGCTTTTGAGCTACGGCATCGACGGTAAGAGTCGGAACCAGAAAAAAGTCGTCTGCCGAAGTTTTACCGTTCAGCAGGTGTCCCTCGGCCGAGGTGGGTCCGGCGGCGAAAGCGCTCAGTGACACGGTATCGGAGCAGGCGGCCGATATGATGCTGACGTTTTGCGACCTGTTTAGCACCGTGTGCCGGTAGAGATATGCCAGATTTTTCACTACCGGCTCAAAGGCGATGACTTTGCCCCCTGCACCGACCAGCCGGGAGCCGAGGATGCTATAAAGACCCACGTTGGCCCCGACATCGAAGAACACCTGCTCTTTTTTCAAGACAGCGGCAAAAGCGGAAGTCTGTTCGGTCTCCAGCATGTTGAAGTAAACCGTCGCCCCGCCACCTTTTCCCGCCAGTGCACCAAGGATAAACTTTGCCCCGCGCAGAGGACCGACTATGACAGGATAAGCTATCTTTGGCAGACAGTTCCCGAAGAAAAGGCGTGCAGTTGTTCTAAGCCGTCCCTGCATCTATGTGCACCTCAATTTATTACCATACTCTCTGACAGTAGAATGACAGTGATAGAGTCTGTCACTCTTGCTACAAGCTCTATGTCAGTATTTCATATCCCATGACTGTGATGAGTGATTGTATCTTATAACCGGGATACAGCGAAACAACTTTTGCAGCCTTGCCGGGAGGTGCCAGACCATCCTGTCATAGCAGGCAACCAGCCGGTCTTGCCAGCTTGGCTTGCGACAGAACGAAGTAATCTCCCGGAAGTAGTTGGAGCGCTCCTCGGAAATCTGTCCCTGGTGAATCCTGAAGGTCCCAAGCTGCGCCTCGGCAAGGAACAACCGGCTTTTATCGGCGAACTGGTACCAAAGGAAGTAATCGCCGGCGTAGCTTAATTGCGACAGAGCCTGATAATCGAGCGAGCGGTTCAGGGATCCGGCCCAGAAGGTCGACTCCTGCTGAACGAAGGGGAGCTTGGCTCCGTAAAATCCGGTTTTCAGCAACCGGTTCCGGTATCCGCACGGCATGATGGCGCTTACGATCTGGGATCTGTCGTTGCACCTGACGGTCATGCCGGTGAGCCAGCTTATCTTATGCTGCTCGAAGATATCCAGCACCACGTCGAAGGCATGCTCGTTATAGAAATCACCCGCGTTGATGTAGGCGCAGATGTCCCCGTCAGCCAGTTGCAACCCCTTGGCGAGCGCGTCATACAGCCCCGAATCTTTTTCCGAGAGCAGCGTGATTGAACTCTCCGGCCGCTTTGCCAGGATCCCTGCGATGATCTCCAGGGTAGCGTCGCTGGAGCCGCCGTCGCAGATGATGTACTGCAGCTCGACCCTTCCCGACAGCACTGCCCTTTGAGTCAGCACCGACAGGACGGTCTCCGCGATGTAGCTCTGCGCATTGAAGCAGGGAGTTATGATGGAAATCTTTTTCATGCTAGCTCCCCTGCCCTTTTACTGTCGCCTGAGCCGCGCAGCTCCGGCTCGACCGGGAGCGTGCTCCCGGCGACCTCGGAGACCCGCAGCACCAATCCCAGAAAGAAGCAGCTGCAGCTGAAATAGGGGATGGAGGCGGAGAGCGTGGGGTCCTGCATGAAATTCATCACGAAGGAGGTTGCCACTGCGACTATCATCAATACCGCCAGCTGAGGCAACCGCGACTTGACTATTGCCCTGAAGCAGCTCAGATGCTTGAGATGGAAAGCCGCCAGAAAAATGAAGGGAACCACCCCCGCATCCCAGAATACGTCGAGCCAGAGGTTATGGACATAGGCCAGGCCGATGCGGACGGTTCTGCCGCCCAACAGGTTCTGGTACAGTGCTCCGAGCAGTTTTTTCCAGGCTTCGAAGCGCGGCGACTCAAGACGTTGCTCGGAAAATCGGGACAGGAGACTGAACTGCTCCGCATCGATGCTGACCGCCAGCCAGCAGGCGAGGAGCGCCGCCAAAATTATAGGGAGCGCCAGTTTTTTGCAGACGCGGGACGGCTCGCTCCGGTGCCGGTACCAGTAAAGCGCAGCGCAGAGAAAAAAGGACGCCGCCGTAGCGAGAAAGGGAGTCCGGTTTTGCAGCGCCGCGTTGATGAACACCCCTGCTGCGAACATGATCCAGACCACCGCGGCCACCGGCCAATAGCAAATCCCCCGGCACCCCTCACCTCGGGCCAGAAAGATGACGGGGAGCAGGCACATCCCCAGGGAGGCATTGGCCCCGTATCCCGGGGCATTGATCTCGGCACCGTCCCAAAAGCTTGGGGCGTTTCTCGCCGCTATCTCCAGCAGGCCCGAGCTCTGCAGAAACGCGTAGACGCTGAGAAAGGAAAAACAGGCAAAGCCTAGCACCATGAGCAGCAGCGCCGCAGGGAGGGTGCGGCGCACCTCCTCTTCGCTCCCCGGTCCGGCCCCATAGCCGAGCGCGTAGGCGCCCGTTATGGCAAGGGTATTGAAGAGCGCTTCCCGCAGGGTGGTGATGCCGTGAATGGTACTGAACGCGTAGTAGGAAACGGCAAACAGGAGCAGCAAAGCGAGCCGGTCGCTGAAGCCCTTTTGGTACTCCGTTTTGAAGGCGCAGGCCAGCAGCAGGAAAAGCGTCAAAACCAGCGGCGCATACAGGGAGACCACCGGGATGTTGAGCCCGTAGACCAAGAGCAGCAGCCCGGCCAGCAAAGGAGACGGTATGTGCTTGAATATCGTCATGGCGCCTTGGTAACGGTAAGGACGATGTCCCGAAAACGGTGGGCGAAGCTGAGCGTCCTTGCCGCCAGATTTTCCCGGGCCGCTCGTTCCAGCTCGACGTCAGGGCCGCCGGGATGCGAGAGCCAGTTCTTTGCCATGATTTGCGCCAGCGCCTCCGGATCGGTGGGGTCGAAATAGAGCGCCCCGGGGGGGGCCTGCTCCCGATGCACCCCGATGTCGGAGAGGATCAGGTTCTTGCCGATGCTTTTGGCCTCTTCGACCGTCGAGCTCCACCCCTCGAACAGGGAGGGGTTGATGACCGAGACCGCGTTGCGCATCAGGCTCACCACGTCGCCGTACGGGATCAGCCCCAGGAAACGGATGTTCCGCTCCAGCGCGTGCTCCCTGACAAAGCCGGCGAGCGACTCCATGTGGTCCCGGTTTCTGTCGTCGTGCAGGTGTCCGCTGCATAAAAGGAGCAGGTCGCCCTCCCCCCGGTCCCGCAGCTGCTGCACGGCCTGGAACACCACCAGGTGATTCTTGTGTTTCCAGAACTGGTTCGGCAGGTAGAAATACTTGCCGGAAAAACCATATCTGGAGGCGAGCTGCTCGACACTGCAATCGGTCCCGGCTCCGCAGGAGGGCTGGGCCACGAACTGCAGCACCTGCGCCTTCTGCGTCTCTGCCGGTGCGAAAAAGCGGTAGTCCTTGAGCGCGTCGTGACTGCTCAACACCACGGCATCGCTGTTGCCGATGATCTCCTTATCCAGGAGCCTTCTCTTTGCCAGCTCAGCTTCGGGAAACATCCCGGGGAGGTGCAGGTACTGGAAGTCGGGAATCCAGTTGATGATCTTAAACGGCGTGTTGGCGTCGTGGATGTTGCTGTGAAACAGCACCGAAATCCCGCGGGACCTGAGAAACCGGTTCAGCAAACTGTGGCGTCCGGTGAGCTTGTAACAGAGCCGGTAGAGGTTTCTCAGCAGGCTCCCCTGATCCAGCAGCGGTGTCCTGACTACCTCGGCAAAGGGAGCCAGGGTTGCCACGATTTCCGGGTCCGCCTTAAGGCCGAAGAAGAGTACCGGCTGGATCTCCCGGTCCGGGAGTGACGACAGGGCAAAAAGGAGGTTCTTCAGGTAATTGACCTGGGCGATCCACTCTTTGGAGCCGGTATTGAGAAAGGCGACTCTGATCACCTCCCCTCCCTGAACCAGCGGACATAGGCCGCCACCCCTTGTTCCAGCTGGACCACGGGCTGCCATCCCAGGGCGAGCGCCCGACTGATATCGGCATGGTAGAAACGGGGGTCCCCCTCCTTTTCCTTGCAGTTGAAGCTGACGGCAGCACCGCTACCAAGCTCGCCCGCGACCAGTGCGAGCAGATCCTGGTTCACGGTGCGGCTACCGCTCCCTCCGTTTAAAAGCGAGAAACCGTGCCCCCTTTCCGCCGCCTGGTACATCAGCCTGGCCCCGTCGCTGACATGGATCCAGTCCCGGGTTTCCCTGCCGGTACCGAAAAACTGCACAGCCTTACCGGCGCCGGCCTCAAGCTTCAAACAGGCATCCCAAAGCAGCTGTTTTTGCAGCTCCGGGCCGTAAATGGAGAAAAAGCGGATCACCGAGGCGGTGAGACCGAAAGAGCTGCTGTAACTCTGGCAGAGCTTTTCCGCGATCAGCTTGTGATAGCCGTAGGGCGATACCGGGGCGAGCGGCGACTCCTCGCCGATGGGGAGGTCGGGCCGGGCGCCGTAGACCGCGGCGCTGGAAGGATAGACCAGCCGCGCCTCGGGGCAGACCATGCGCATGTATTCCAGCACGGCCAGGGTGCTCTGCACCGTCATCTGGAAATCCTGCATCGGATAGTTGATGGAGAAGCCTACCGAGCCGCTCCCGGCGCAGTGCACGATCACGTCCGGCCTGGATGCGATGGTCATCAGGGAACCGAGCTCGACGGCCGCCTCCAGCCACTCGTCGATGCCAAAGGCGCCGTATTCCGAGGCGGGCCACTGCCCGTAACCGATACCGATCACCCGATAGCCGTTCGCCTTGAAGCATCGAGCCGCATAGCGCCCAAGAAAACCGTGGGCACCTGTTACCAGCACGCATTTCATCGTTTCACTCCCATGAAGGTAAAGAGCCGCCCCGGCGTCTGGTCGCGCCGGTTCAAAAGCGGCACGGCGAGCCGCCGGAAGAGAAACTCCGGCAGCGTCATACCGAGCCTGGCTGCGAGCCGCTGTTTCACCTGGTCCCTGCTCCCCGGATAGAGGTTGATGTCGGAATCGTAGGGGGCCAGCACCCGGGAGGCGTCCAGGCCGGCCTGCCGGAAGGCGCCGAGGTACTCCTCCAGCAGATAGGCGTGCTCGCCGCCGTAAAGCTTATGCAGCGGGTGGCTGTCGAGAAAGGCCCCGAGATCCGAGCGGCGGCTGATGACATGCTCGCGCGCCGCCAGGAAGACGCCTCCCGGCCGCAGCACCCGTGCCGCCTCCCGGCAGAAGCGCTTGAGGTCGCGGGCATGGTGCAGCGCCTGGCGTATCAAGACTAGGTCGAAGGCGCACTCCTCGAAGGGAAGCCGCTCGCACTCCCCTTCCACAACCGTGATGGCAATCCCCGCCTGGGCGGCGAGCTGCCGGACGGCGCCGGCACCCACCACCGGGCTCGGGTCCGGCTCCAGGGCGGTAACCTGCCAGCCGTCCGCGGCCAGCGCGTAGGACGAGATGCCGCGTCCGGCACCGACATCGAGCGCTCGGCCGCGCGGCAGATCCCGCAACAGCTCGCGAAGCGCCAGCCACTCGCTGGAATCACGGTAGCGCTCTGCCGCGGCCAGCAGGGGATCATCGTAGTAGCAGGCCCGGACCAGTTCGGCGCGATCCTGCTGCCCCCTGAGCCAGAGCACCGCCTCTTCCCACGACACGAAGGCGCCGCTCGGCTCCGGCTTGGCCTTGTTTACCTGGCCAGGCATGGGCTCATCTCTCATCGAGTCGCAGCTCCCTGACCGTTCGCGCCGGGTTGCCGGCCACTACCGTGTAGGGGGGGACGTCTTTAGTGACCACGCTGCCGGCTCCCACGATGGCCCCCTCGCCGATGGTGACCCCCTTCAGGATGATGCAGTTGAAGCCGATCCAGGCCTTGTCCCGCACCACGACCGGGGCCGTCTTCACGAAACTCCAATCCTTGACGCCGCGGCCCCAGTTCACCACGTCGTCCCGGCGCTCGCTCCAGCTGAGCGCATGGGAATTGTGGTCCACCAGGGTGCTGCCCCAGGCGATCATCACGTCGTCGCCGATCACGATGCTCTGGGCGCAGACCAGGCTGGAGGCGCCGATGAAGGTCCTGTTGCCGATAGTGACCCGTGCGTCCGGCTTGTCGAAGGAGATGCCGGCATCGATCAGGGAGTCGTCACCAATGGCTATCGAGCACCCCTCCTGGACCACGATCTTCTTATGGGTGGCCCGCGAGCCGCGGCCCAGGGAGACGTAACTTCTCAGCCGTCTCCTGGCCTGGCGCTCCAGGAATAATCTCAAAAACTTCATCATCGGGTCCCCCGCAGCAAAGCTGTCATTTTCCGGTAGAGCCGGCGCAAGAAAGGGGGGCTGTACATCCTGGAGATGGCCCGGTATACCTCTTCCTTGCCGGCAAATTCCGTGATCTCGACCGGGAGCCGGACCTGTTCCTCACCAAGCACAAGGCCGCTCCCGGCAGAGACGGCGCTGTGGCAATGGGTACCGCTGCCGTCGAAACCCTGGTTGGCGATCAGCGAGCGTACCGGGTAGAGCACGAGTCCTTCCCTGTTGAACACGAACAGGTTCCAGAGGATCGCCCAGGAATCGACCAGGCCGGCAGCCTGGCGCTCCAGGATGCCGAAGTAGTCGTAATGTCCGTCGAGGTTGAAGCGCTGCCGCAGCGCTTTATCGTTGCGCAGCGCCTGGTACCCCTCCAGCTCCCCCTGAAAACCGCACCAGGCGCGCTGCCAGGTACCCCAGCCCCAACTGGTGACAAAGCTGAGAAAGAGGGCGTCGGCGTCTGTTTTGAGGCGGGCGTCGAACATATGCCCGGAAACCTGCATGACTTGCTGCTCATCCCGGTAGCGGTCCAGGGCCAGGTTCATATAGGAGAGGAAACCGGGAGACATGACCAGGTCGTCCTCCAGCACGATCACCCTGCCGTACTCCCGGCAGAGCCGCGTCACCCCTTCCCGAACCGAGGCGGCCAGGCCGAGGTTCTCCTGGCGCGCCAGGATCTGCACCTCGCCGCACCATGGCCGGCTCGCCACGACCTCGCGCACCTTTGCCACCTGATCCCCCGCCTGCCCGGGCTTGGGGCCGTCGCAGAAGATGTAGAGCCGGCTCGCCTGCGCCAGCCGGCAGCGCGAGAGCGCGGTCAGCGACCTCAGGGTGTGCTCCGGGCGTTTGTAGGCGAAAAAGGCGATCGGTGCCAGGCTCATGGGTGCACCCGTTTCCCTGTCATGGCTGCCGCCTGCTCCCGGGAGCGGCCGGCTGAGCCGGCTCCTTGCAGGCGTCCAGGATCAGCGAGGTGTAGACCAGGGTGCCGTTTTGGTTCCTGGGATCGTTGGCGCGGCACCTCTTGATCGGACCCTTCTCATGGTCCAGGCCGTTGTCGTGAAACTCTCCCTGCTCGTCGAAGTGCTCCAGAAGCCGCACCGTGAAGCCCGCCTCGCTGAACAGAAGCGACAGGCTCCGGTAGTCGTAGAGCGTCTTGTGGTCCTCGGATCCCGGGCCGCTCCCCCCGGGGCGCACCCTTTCCCGATAGTCGGACGAGGGATGGCAGCCGTCCGGCACGGCGACCCGCAGGTAGCCGCCCGGTTTCAGGAAACGAAAGCAGTTCTTCGCAGCGGCGCGCGCCTGTTCGGGCTCCAGGTGCTCCCAGACGTGCTCGGCAAGCAGCGCATCCAGGGAATCCGGGGCAAAGAGCCGCTGCCAGCCCTGCCGATCGGCGATATCCAGGACCTCGATGTCGGTGCCAATCCACCGGTCGCCAAGAGGAAGCCTCCCCGAGCCGAGCACCACCTGCACGGCCCTGCCGCGGGCCCGGTACAGACGGCTCCTGACCCAGATATGGCAGATATCCAAAAACGGGGTGAGCTTCATGGCATCCCCGCCGGCTGTTCCGGGCAGGCTCTAGAACCGTCCGGCCAAAAGCCCCACGCTGCTGTTTGCATCCTTCTCCTCACCTCGCCCCTTCAGGGAACCGATCCCGGGGCTAACTCACGGTTGAACGTTTTGCACCAGGAACTTGAACTTACCCGACTTGGTAAGGGAGATTTCCTCGACATAGTTGATGAGAACCTGGATGCCGGCCACCTGGAAAAAGTTCGCCTTTATCTCGGCGGCACAGGAGTCGGTAAAGCCTGCGTCCGTGACCAGATTGATGCTCACCTCACCCACCCTGTCCTGTACCATCTGCCACTTTTTTATATGCCTGAAAGCCTTGTAGTGCTGTCCGAAGACCAGGGCCGTCAGCGCGGTCTTTTGACCGTCGGGGCGGTACACAAAATCCTGGGTTCTGCCAACGATCTGCTCTAAAGACTGCAAACCGCCCTGCACTCCGCCGTAACGGGCGATGTCGCCGGTGCGATACCTGATGAAGGGCATCACCTCGTTGTTGAAGCCGGTCACCACTATTTCGCCGCTTTCCCCGGGAGCGACCTGGTTGCCTTGCGCATCCAGTACCTCGACGAAGCCATAAAACGGGGAGCAGAGATAGCGGTAGCTGTCATCAACGCTATAGGCGAAAACGGCACACTCGGAATGGCCGTACTCCAGATAGACCGGGCAGTGGAAGGCTGCTTTGATGTTTTCCAGCTGCCAGTCAAAGGCATTTTCCGAGGTCAGCACCACCCCCTTAACGGGGAAGGGAACTGAGATCCCATTGACCAGCAGGTACTGCGCAATCGAGTTGAGGAAAGACGGATACCCTCTCAGGATGGCAGGCCTGGTCTTAAGAAGATTGCCTACGTAATGCGAGATGTTGCCGTCATCCAGGTAGAGCGAGGAGTAATTGGTGATCGGCATTCCGGTCTGACTGGTGCTGGTGATCCAGTAGATATGGTCGGCTCTTAGCTGATCCGGTATGCTGAGACCGCCGAAACCGGCCACGGTGTCGCCGGCACGGTATCCCATCAGTCCGAACTGGTACTTGTGATGCATCCCGCTGACCAGCCCGGCATAGCTTGAAACGTAAAACTCCAGGGGGTCCCCGGTGCTGCCGCCGGTATTCATCTTGAAAGAGCGCTCCGGGCTGAACCCTTGCGCCAGCAGGAGGTCGAAATTCTCCCTCACGATCCGCTTGTCGAGCAGCTTGATGTTGCCGAAACCGTGCAGTGAGGTCGCTTGGTAGCCTACTTCATCGAACATGCGCCGGTAATAGGGAACCTTGGCATAGGCATGCTGCAAGACGGCAAGCAGGTTACCTTCCCGGGTCCGCGCGATCTCCTCGGGGGAGCGCTGCTGCATGGCGCTCAGTTGCAGGTAAATCTGGGCCACCTTTTTATAAAGCGCTGCATGCCTTGCCTGGTGCAGCGAGTTCCAGAGCGACTCCGGAAACAGGGGCCTCAACCGGGCTTTGATGATTCTGGCGATAGCCGGCATTACTTCCTCTACCATCTGGGCAACAGGAAAAACGATCTGAGCACCCGCAGCACTGATGGCCTGGTCTGCGGCAAAATTAACGGCGCCAGCATGGTGACGATAATCTGGGTCAGCAGGGTCGCCAGCACCGCACCTTTAGCCTGGTACAGCGGGATGAGAAACAGGTTGAGCACGACATTGGCAACGGCCCCGGCGGCCAGGCTGAAAAAGGAGAACTTCTGCAGCCCTTCGGCGATGATCCAAGGCCCCCTGGCCACCCCGTGAAACACGAAGAAAGAGGTCCAGATCGAGATGGTGAGTATCAGGGCGGAGTCGTGATAACTGGGGCCGTAGAGCAGATGAATGATATTTGCCGCCAGCAAGGATATCGGCAGGGAAATCGAGAGCGAAATGGCCGTCATCACGTTGTGCAAGTTCTGCAGTTTCGCCTGGTAGGTTACTTCGCAGCTCTGCTTCGTTTCAATGATGGAGGGGAAAACCGATGAGACGATGGCGCCCGGAATCACGTACCAGACCTCGGAAATCCTCAAGGCGGCGGAATAAAACCCCACCTCTTGATCTGAAACCATATGCTTCAACATGACCTGGTCGATACGCAGATAAATCATCACGGCCAGGCCGGACAAAATCAGCGGCCAACTCGCACTCAACAATTGCGCGGCTCTCGCCTTCCTGGGCCTCCAGGATGCCAGGGAATGTCCGGAGAGCCGGTAGGCCAAAACCAGCCCCAGCGCCCCCAGCGCGATCTCCGACAGACCGGCCAGGGCGAACATTACGAGCGGTGCCTTTTTCAGCACCAGGACGATCTTGACCCCGGAAATCAGCAGGAAGGCGGCGTTGCGGGCACAGACGGTGTATTTCGCATTGACCTGGGACTGGAACCAGAAGTCGACCACGTCGAAGGCTTGGAAAATCGTGCCGCACGCTATCACGGTAACCAGCAGCTGGGTCAGGCGGTCGCCGGCGTACATCACGCCGGAGAGCAAAGCGGTGAGCAGCAGGCAGATGATCCCTCCGGCAAGCTTCAGTAAAAACGCGCTCCCCAGCGTCTCCTCTTTGCTCCCCGGATGGCGGACGATATCCCGCACCACGATACTGTCCAGTCCCAGCGAGGCGCAGGTGGCGAAGAGTGCCACAAAGGCCTGGGCAAAACTAAGCGCGCCGAAGCCCCCCGGCCCCAGGTAACGGGCCACCCAGACACCAACCAGCAAGCCGACCCCGAGGCGCAGCGCCTTGTCTGCCAGGTGCCAGCCGGTATTGCCCAGGATCCCCTGCAGCCCCGGGCGCCCCTCCAGCCGGCTCGACAAGGGGGCCGGCAGCCATTTCACCCAGTGCCGGTTCATAGGGAGCTGCCCGGTTCCGGTCGCAGGCTAAGGCGTCCAAGTGGTCCAGTTTGTCGGGTCATAGGAACCGGTTCAAAACCGGGACCAGCCGGGCCGAACTGCGCCAGCGCTCCTTCTCCTCGGCGCTCATCCGCTCCAGGTTCTCCAGGACGAAGGCCCAGGCGGTGGAGAGGAAGAGGGCTGCCAGGGTGACCAGCATGACCTGCTTGCGCTTGCTCGGCTTGCTTTTCCGGTCGGGAGCTTTCGCCTTCTGCACCACCTGGATGGTCGGTACATCGTTCGCCTCGGAAAATTTTGCCAATTCGTACTGCTTGGTAAGGAGCTCGACCAGCGCTTCCTGGGTCTTGAACTCGCGCATCACCCTGAGGTACTGCTGCCCCAGCGCAGGCACCGAGCCGACCGAGGGGATGGCGCCCCCGGTACCGGCGCCCTCCATGCGCGCGATCTGCCCCTTCAGGTTGCCGATCGATTCCCTGGCGTTCTTCACTTCCGGGGTGGCGTCGGTCAGCTGGCGCCGCAAGGTGGCGAGCAGCACCTCCTGGGAGGCGAGCTGCGCCTTCAGCTGGGCAATCCCCTCAATGCTCGCCTCCGCCTGTTTTTCCAGGCCGATGGCCTTGTTGGCGGACTGAAACAGTTTCAGGGCCTCCTCGGCCTTGACCAGATCCCCCTTCGTCTGGGCCAGGCGCTGTTCCAGGAAGAGCCGGTTCTGCCCCGATCCCGTGCTGCTCAGCTGCAAGAGCAGCTTCTCCAGCTCTTCGACGTAGGCGTTGGCTAGCTCCGCCGCGCGTTTCGGGTCCCTGTCGTCCACGGTAATGGAAATGATGCCGCTCTTCTTGCCGACGCTGATCTCGGAGTTCTGCTCCAGCTTCAGGTAGGTGAACTGCCGGGAGTCCTGATCGTAGAGCTTCATCAGCTGGAACCGGTCGATAATCGGGTCCATGATCGCCTGGCTCATCAGGATCTCCGCGTACATCTCCCCCTTGTTCCCCTTGCCCACCACGTCGCCGGCCAGGTTGGCCAGGCTGCCGAACTGCCCCATGATCGAGGCGAGCAGTCCCCCCTCTTGCTGGGGAGGGAGTACCTTCGCCGTTGCGCTGTAGACGCTGGTGAGGAAAAAGGTGCTGATAACCGCGAGGGAGGTAGCAGCGAGGGTCGAGAACAGTATCAGTCTGCTTCGTTTGGCAATAACGTGGAAATAGTCGTGCAGGGTGACTGTTGATCCAACCGGTTTTGACTGCTGCATCTGGTTGCTCCGTCCGAGGAAATGGAATAAGGCGCGCGCAATTCAGTACCGGGTGAATGCAATGAGAATGAGAAAACCGCGGCACCTTGATGCTGACATAAGTTGGTAGCAAGACTAGCAAATCGAGCACAATTAGGGAACTAAAAACAACCTTCTATGAGCTGCTTGATAAAAAAGCGGGCAGTTCGAAAAGAACTGCCCGCTTGTTGCAAGCATTACGTTGGCTATCTCACACAGTCCTACTAAGGGACTGCTACAGTGAAGGTCTTTGGTGCGCTCCAGCCACTCGCGCCGGCGGTGTTCTTAGACCTGACGATCCAGTAGACCGAATTGCCGTTTGCCAGGGTCGGCGAGGTAACCGAGCAGGTGCCGGCCGCGCAGACAGCTGCAGCAGTATAGGTGGTAGCTTGCGCTACCCCGCCAATATTGGTGTAGAGCTCGAAGGTGGTCGCGCCTGCGACATCATTCCAGGTATGAACCGGAGTAAGGGTAGCTACCGTGCCGGTCGGGCTCACAGTGACAGGTACTGCAGGAATTACTGCAGTAGTTACCGTGAAGGTTTTAGCCGAACTCCAGGGACTGACGGTTGCCGGGTTCTTGGCTCTGACAATCCAGTAAACCGAGCTGCCCTCTGCCAGAGCTGGCGAGGCGACCGAGCAGGTGCCAGCCACGCAGACATCGGCAGCAGCATAGGTGGTGGATTTCGCCACCCCGGCGATGTTGGTGTAGAGCTCGAACGAGGCCGCCCCTGTTACGTTATTCCAGGTGTGGACCGGGGTGAGAGTGTTCACGATGCCGGCGGGGCTCACGGTGGTCGGTGCCACCAGCGGCTGCGGCTCGAAGTAGGCGTTGATGAAGTGCCCCTCTTCCCTGACGTTGCTGAAGGTGTAGCTGGTCGTGGCGGGAAGCGTAACGCCGTCCACGATAAGCGACGCGACGCGGTAATTCGCATTTGGGGTGATGGTGTAGGCCTGGGAACCGCCGTTGGAGACCGTGGTGATGCCGGCCGGAGATATGGTTCCGTTGGCTCCTGCGCCCGCAGTGATGCCGTAGGTGTTGATAACAAAGCCGACGTTCACCGTGTGGTTAGCCAAGATGTTGGTGAAACTGTAGGAAGGGGCTGGCGGAAGCGTCACGCCGTCCACCACCAGGCTTCCCACCCGGTATCCTGGAGCCGGGACGAAGAAGAAGGTCTGCGCGGAGCCGACAACAGCGCTGACGTCGCCCGCAGGAGAAACGGTCCCGTTAGCCCCGGCAGTGGGGCTCAGGGTGTAGGTCTGCGGCGTGAAGTAGGCATTGATGAAATGACTGGCGCCGATGTCGCTGAAGGTGTAACTGGTTGCGCCGGGCAGGGTGACACCGTCAACGACCAGCGAAAGCACGCTATAGCCCGCATTTGGGGTAATGGTGTAAGTCTTGGTCGAGCCGAGTTCAGCCGTGTTGGCTCCGGCGGGCGAGATGCTGCCGTTTGCCCCTGCTCCGGAGATCATGTTGTAGAGATGCGGGATGAAGCTTGCCACCGGGACGGTAGCCGAGCCGCCCAGCGTGGACTTCACGGTGACCGTTTGCGGCGGGATGTTGAAGGTCTTGGGCTGTGCGCCGGAGTTGTCGGTGTACGGGAACACCAGGGAGAACTGGCCGTTGGTAAGGGTACCGACAGCGGCCTCAACACCGGGGATGAATGCCTGGAGCGAATGCGTTGCCACGGCGTCGTAGGAGGAGGCCTTGATGGAAAGGGTCTTGTCCAGCTGGTTGTAGGCTGCTTTCTCGATGACGACTTCGTCCACCAGCGGCACAACTTTCGCGGTTACCGGAGTATCGGAGGTATTGGTCACCGTCACGGTTTGCGGCAGCACCCCCGGATCCGGGAACAGGCCGCTCGCGGAGAAGAACTTGCCGTCGCCCGGCTCATTGGTGCTCAGCTCCTGGGTCGCCAGATCGGTGCCGGTCAGGACCAGAGTCGAAGGGGCGCCGGTCAGGGCGAAGTTGAGCGGGAAGGCGAGGCCGGAGTTGGTCTGGTTGGAGAGGGCCTGGGTGGTGGCAAAGGCGTTCACCTGCACGCCGGTTTCGTTGCGCGAATAGGTGACTTTGTCCACTTCAAGCGGGGTCGGGGTGATCTCGGTGTAGAGCTGGCCCGTTACGGCAAACAGGTTGGTGGATGCCGTGGTGAAACCAGACGGCCCCTGGATGCGGAAGATGTTGGCCGGTTGGCCGGTCACTGGATCGGTAAAGGTGCTTCCGGTTAAGACCCGCGGTGTGTTGTCGCCGATGTAGGAGCCGGTGGCGGTGACAAACGGCGCTCCCACGCTGTAGACGAAGGGACCGATATTTCCTTTTAGTGCGCCGGTATGCACGCCGTCTTCACCCAGACCGATATCCTCAGTGAAATTGATCGCCCTTCTGCCAACCGGGACATCGTTGAAGAAGTACTGCTTGAACGGGGTGGTCACCACGTAGTTTCCGGCCACGGTGGTATCGATCCGGATTCTGACCCTTGCGAAGCTTACCGTGCTGGCAACGCCCTGGTCGTCTACGGCGATGTTCCCTTCGATGCCGGCGAAAAGAAGCGCATCGCCACCTGTGGTGGTCATCTGCGCCTCAGCCGAGTAGAAGAAGACCTCGTCCGGCATGTTGAGAGGAAAGCTGATCGGCGCCGCTGTATTGGGGCGCAGGAACAGGCACATGTTTTCGTCCATGCAAAGCTGCAGCGGCACGCGGTTGGTATCGCGGAACCAGAGGGGGAAACCGTGCCCGAGGTTGGGGGGGGTGCTGCCGAAGACCGGAGGGACGTTGGCCCCCAAGTCGAGAAGCGCGGCCTGGGCGTTGCCTGCCAGCAGCGTCACGACCAGCAGCAACTGCAGCAGTACGGGGAACAACCTGAATCGTCTCATTTTTTGTACCTCCTGTTTTAAATGAAGCTTCAATGTCTCTATTGATCTATTTCACTACTTCTGAGCCCCCTGCCGGCTACGGCAATGGGAGGCAAGCTAATGAGCACACCTGCAAATCGTGCTAATCCCCTATACAGGGATCGTGCCAGGTTCAGAAAGAATTGAAATCAGCTTAAATTTCAGCAAGATAGCAAAGGAAATTACAATAGGGACCGCAGGGGGTGAGGGAGCATACTAATGATACAGCTGGCAGCCTGCAGCAGGACAATCCGGCAGGATATGCGGGTTAACAGCAGCGTGTCGTTTTTTGCCCGCTGCCAATCTTTTTGCAGAGCCTGAAACAGCGGCTTCCGGGTCATCCGTTCTGCTTGGAAACCTTGAGCCGCATGTTGAGTGTCTGTCGCTTCAGTCCCAGCATGGTCGCGGCGATCCCCTGGTTCCCTTTGGCCGCCGTCAGCGCCGTGGCAATCAGCAGTTCCTCAGCCTCCTGCAGGGTCGGGAAGTGCCCCCAGATCGCCTCCAGCTTCTTTTGCAGCGGCTGGTCGTCGCTCGCCGGGGGGGCATGCGGCACGGGATGCCGCCCCAGGTCGGCGCAGATCGCCTGGCGAAAGGGCTCCTGCGAGAGGATCCTCGACTTGCTTCGGGTTACCGCGTCGTTCACCATCCCCTGGAGTTCCCTCAGGTTGCCGGGGAAGTGATAGGTCTCCAGCAGGTCGACCAGTTCCTTGGGGTAGGAAGGGGGGATCATACCGAGGCTCTGAGCACTCTGCGCGATGAAGTGATCCAGGAGCAGTGCCAGGTCGTCCTTGCGCTCCCTGAGCGGCGGGATCTGGATCTGGTGCCCGCAGAGCCGGTAGTAGAGGTCGTTTCGGAACTTCCCCTCTGCTATGCGCTGCTGCAGGTCGCGGTTGGTGGCGAGCACGATCTGGGCATCGCTCTTCTTGGTGACATCCGAACCTACCGGGTAGTACTCCTTCTCCTGCAAGAGGCGCAAGAGCTTGAGCTGCGACAGCTCGTTCAGATCCCCGATCTCGTCCAGGAACAGGGTTCCCCCCGCCGCGCGCGCGATCAGCCCCTCCCTGGCCTGGTCGGCTCCGGTGTAGGCCCCCTTCTTGTGCCCGAACAGGGTGTCGGAGAACATGTTGTCGTCCAGCCCCGCCACGTTGACCGCCACGAAGGCGCCCCGGCAGCCGCTCAGATCGTGGATGGCCCGGGCAAAGAGCTCCTTGCCGACCCCGGTCTCGCCGGTGATCACCACCGGCTGCCGCGAGGTGGAGACCACCTCCATGTACTGAAACAGCGCCCGCATCTTCCTGTTGCCGGTGATGATCGAGGCGAAGGCCGCCGGGTGTTCCAGGCTGTCGGTGAGCAGGCGATGCTTCAGCGAGGAAAGTTCGCCCGAAAGGGTACAGAGCTCCAGCGCCTTCTTCACGCTCGCCACCAGACGTCCCGAGTTGACCGGCTTGGCGAGATAGTCGTAGGCGCCCAGCCTCATGCATTCCACTACGGTCTCGATCTCATCGTTCGCCGTCACCACGATGACCGGGATGTGGGTGTAGTCCCGCACCACCTTGGCGAGGAGATCTATGCCCGAGAGGTACGGCATGGAGAGATCGAGCACTATGACCGACACGGAGTTCGCTGCCAGCATCGGCAGCACTTCGCGGCTGTCGCTTTGCGTCAGCACCTCGGTTATGCCGCTGATTTGGAGGTTGAGCTTGCAGGTGGTGAGAATATGCTCTTCGTCGTCGACAATCAGCACCGATCTCCGGTGACCGTGATTTTGTTTCATCGGGACCTGCTCCTTTTTGATCAAGCGCTGCTTATTTCTATCAGACCGCGACCGGCGTTCTACGTTCTACGTTCTACGTTCTACGTTCTACGTTCTACGTTCTACGTTCTACGTTCTACGTGCTACGTGCTACGTTCTACGTTCTACGTTCTACGTTCTACGTTCTACGTGCTACGTGCTACGTCGCTCTGGCTGACCGGCTCCCTCCCCTTCAGGAGGAAAGGTAGAGTGGGAATGGGAACCATCCGGCGCTGGAACAGAGCCATCCCGCTCCGGGGCTTCCCCTTTAAGCGGGGGGAACGCGTTGGCGGCAGGGAGTCTGACGCTGAAGGTGGTCCCGCGCCCCGGCTCCGAGCTGAACTCCAGAACGCCCCCATGCTCCTTCACTATCGAGTCGCTGATGGAAAGCCCCAGTCCGGTGCCGCCGTTGTCGAGTCTGGTGGTGAAAAACGGCTCCATGATCCTCTGGCTGTCCTCCCGGGACATGCCGCACCCTTCGTCCCTGACGGCGATCACGACCATCCCCTCTTGCGCGTCGAAGCTTGTGCTGAGCTGGATGCCGTGCTCCTTTCCTGGGAGCGCCTGACAGGCATTCATAAGCAGATTGATGATCACCTGCCCCAACTGCTGGCCGTGCGCCTTGACCGGGGGGAGGTCCTTGGGAAGTTCCAGCTGAAAATTATTGGTGAACTTGATCAGTTCGTGACGCAGCAGGGAGACTGCGGAGCGCGCCACCTGGTTCACATCCACCTCGCGCTTCACCTGGTTGCGCTCCTGGCGTGCGAATGCCTTCAGCTTGTTGACGATGTCGTCCACCCGGCGCGAGCCCTCGGCGATGCCGTCCAGGAGCCGCTCTGAATGGTGTTCCAGCTCGCTGAACGGGATCCCGGCCACCAGGAAATCCTCCCCCTCCTGACGCTCCTCGCTGTATTCCTTGAGCACCGCCAGGCTGTCTTTCGAGATCCGGGTCAGGAGTTCGCAGTTGGCCATGATGAAGTTGTTCGGGTTGTTTATTTCATGAGCCACCCCGGATACCAGCAGTCCCAGCGAGGTCATCTTGTTGGTCTGGATCAGCTTGGCCTGGATGTCCCGGGTTCTCTCTTCCATGCGAATCCGGTCGGTGATATCCCGGAAGCTGCAGTAGGTGACCGGGACTCCCTGCAGATACATGACCTTGCCGCGCATCGAGACCACGATCAGCGTCTGGTCCTTGCGTCTGCAGAGGAAGTCGTGCTGCGCGAGCTTCCCTTCCTCTATTGCACCGATCACCTGGCAGAGCAGCGGGGGATCGGCAGGTTCGCCAACCTGTTGCAAACCGCCGCTCTGGAGTTCCCCCTTGCTGTAACCGAAGATCTTCTCGGCGTTTGCGTTGGCGTCCAGGACTACGCTCCCCCCCCTTTTGCAGAAGATGATGCCGTCCTCGGACTGGTGGAAAATCTCCCTGAAACGCATCTCGCTCTCGCGCAGCGCCTCTTCCATGGCCTTGCGGCTGGTGATGTCACGCATGATGAGCAGGAATTCAGGCTTTTGCCGTTCCAGAAGGACTTCGCTGATCGAGACGCTCATGATCAGGGTCAAGCCGTCCCGGCGCCGGCAACTGAGTTCGCTCACCACGGGTAATGCCGGATGGCCCGCGCAAGCAGCGGCACTGGACAAAAGCTCCTGCAGCCCCTGCTCCCCCTGATCGAAGAGCAGCGCCGCTTGAGAGTCGATGATCTGCTCCGCGTCATAGCCGAAAATCCGCTCTGCGGCAGGGTTGAAAGTCCTGACCACCCCCTGCTGGTCAATAGCCACGATGGCGTCGATCACCTGGGCATGCACCGCGGCGACCCGGGTCTGCTCCGAGCGGGCCGCCCTCTTAAGCGGCTGCACCACGAGGAACCAAAGCAGCGGGGCGCCGCAGAGCGTGGTCAGCAAGGCCTCCACGATCTCGCCCGGGGCAAAGAACTCGCTTATCACCCTGAAGGGAAGGACGAATTCCTGCACCAGGCCGGACAGGAACACGGTGCAAAGCAAAAGCACGTAGAGACGCAGCGGCGTGTCCATGCGCAAGACAGCGTGCCTGAGCAGCTTCGGGCGCAACACGAGACGACAGGAAGCGGCTACCAGAAAGGCGTCCACCAGTGCGCGACTGTGGGAGCTGGCAAGCGGCAGCAGATTCGGCAAAAGCAGCATTGCCAGGTACTCGACCAAGAAGACCCAGGTCAGAGCCTTGATCAGCAGTGTGGCGCGATGGGCGCGACTGTCGCCCGGATTCGACTCCTCCATGGGAAGCAGCCGGAAGAAGAAAAAACACATGGGAGCGGCCACGATCGCCACCACCAGCGCCGCGTCCAGCAGGCCGCTGGAAACCAGATCCATATGGGAAAAGAGCGGGGTGAGCAACTCAGTGACCGCAAGTTCCGTGGCAAAGGTAATCAGCATCAGCAGGGCAAGGATCCCCTGCCCCTTGAAGTGCGCAGGGTCGAAGCCGTCGTGTCGCATAACATCCTTTTGGCCAACGGGAAAGGGTTCATCGAGCTGGAACTCGATGGATCAGAAAAGGCCGCAGCACGGGGAGATAGATGGTAAACAGGGTGATAATATAAGGACGGGTAATTAATTTCAACCTGAATCTGGGCATTTATCGAAGCAGGTCTGAATCATGGCACCATGATTAATTGAATCAAATCTTATATATTTAGACATACCTGTATTAGAGGATTGCCACGTTAGCTTGCGCACTATCTTTTTCCCTATTAAATTGCATCTGATTGAGTGTTTTGCAGAAGAGATGACATAGCAAGCAAGCGCGCTGAACGCTTTTGCCAATAGTTACCATGATGGCGGAGTCCCCGGCGAAAATGGGCCAACGATAAAGTCTGGCGAACACAAGGTTCGCCCCTACGGCAAGTTTTCAATTTGACCTGGTTAATCATAAATCCTATTACCGGATCCCCTTCCCCCGCGGGGTGGAGCCACGGCAGAGCTCGTCTTAATGGCACTGGCCCAGGCACCCTGCCTCAATAGAACACGGTACGGGTCCGGTGCCTGGGTCGGGCACGGTACGCCGGCTCCTGCCCCCGATGCCAGAGAAAATTATCCAGCATCATGGCATTGACCTTATCTCCACGCAGAAGCAGCTGCGCGACCATCAGTTCCCCCGCATGGACCGCGCAGGCACGGATTTCCACTTCCTCTTGGGAGCCCGCCGGCAGCGGCTCCCCCTGATCAATCTGCCGGGCCAGCTCCTCCTGGTACTTAAGAATGCCGTCCAGCCGCAACACATGGGGGACCAGGTTATCGGCGCAGATGGTGAGCTGGTCGATATCGTGGAAAATTCCTGCCTCCTTGCCGGCAAAAGCGATATGCAGATCGGCCGCCGTCAGCTGTCCCCGCTTATAGAAGGAAATCTCCCTGCCGTTATGGGGAGCGGTGTCGTTATAGAGAGACATCGCCGTCAGTATCTCCACCAGCCGCTCAGCCGACTGCCCCGCCTCTTCCACGACAGCCGCGAAATCTCCCCCGAAACTAGCGCAAACGAAGGCACCAAGGTCGTTAAGAGATTTGGTATAGAGCGCGATCAGCTCCTGTCCGGCGGGGCTCGATCGATCCAGGGCCACGATCCTGGCGCACTCCTCCTGGTTAAGCCGGCGCAGATGGTCGGGAGTTATCGGTCCGGAACAGGCAAACTGCTCGGTAAGCGCTGCGGCTACCGTCCGATACCCGGAGCGGCGCGGGTCTCCCAAGACCTCGGGGAAGTAGCCTGAGCCAAAATTGATCGCGTCAAGGGTGAGGTAATAGGCGAGCGTCTCCCGACCGTGCCCGAGATAATGGATAGCGGGATCCATTTCTGGGAGCAGAAGCCGGTCCGACGGAAGCTCGGCGACATATTGGGCCAGAGCCGCTTGGTTTATCTCGACAAAGGCGGCCTGTTCTGCCACCTCCCGGCAACTGCGGCGCACTTCGTCAAAAAGCGATGTAGTCATCATTTGCTCCTTCCATAGGGAGGCGGGGAATTAGTGGCGACAGATACAAGACTCCCAGTGTAAGGGGGAGAGCCGGATTGCGCAATTGGCGAACGGGCCGGAGATCCGGCTCCGGCTGCGGCAGGGGTGGAATCTCCAGGTCGACAAACCGGAAAGCTTAAGGGAGACCAGAGAAGCTGAGGAGGCGACGACCTTGTAGGGGGTGGGGGTGCAGCGTTTCTCGTTCCAAAGCTCCATTTTCTCGTTCCCAAGCTCCAGCTTGGGAATGAAGCGCTGGCAAAGCTCCAGCTTTGAGTCGTTGAAGCGGAGCTTCTTGCCAGCCTGTTACGTTCCCAAGCTGGAGCTTGGGAACGAGATGAAAGCTGGAGTTTAGAAACGAGGTGAAAGCCCGAGCTTGGGAACGAGATGAAGAGGTTTCACCTTTCATTTCTCTGCACGCCTTTACTCACGTGGTAAATACATTGATTCGCGATAACATACCAAACGTTGCTAAAAGTGACCAAGCTGCATAACAGGCGGAGGCGGGTGCCCCTTATGTCAGCTTCGATCCCAAAGATACTCATCTGGCTCACCGTGACAGGGATGCTGGCGCTCGCGCTGATCGCATCCGCTGGAGGCTCTATGCTTAATATGCCCGGACACTCCCATAAGGGAGCGCTGCCACCGCTGACGGCTGAGGAATCCCTGCTTCGCGACCGGTTGCGGCAAGATGTCCACCTCCTCGCCAAAGAGATTCGCGAGCGCAATACCATGCACTACCGCGCCCTGGCAAGGACGGCTCAACTGATAACCGCCCGCTTCCGGGAACTGGGATGGCAGGTTCTCGAAGAGACTTATCAAATCGAGGGGCAGGAGATGGTTAATATCGTTGCAGAGGTCAAGGGAACCATCCGACCGGACCAGATCGTGCTCATCGGCGCCCACTACGACTCCGCCCCCGGTTCGCCCGGCGCCAACGACAACGCCACCGGCGTGGCTGCTGTGCTGGAGCTGGCCCGCAAGTTCCGGCACGCGAAACCGGTACGCACCTTACGCCTGGTCGCCTTCGTGAACGAGGAGCCCCCCTTTTTCCTGACCGACACCATGGGAAGCCTGGTCTATGCCCGTCGTGCCAAAGAACGTGGCGACAAGATCGTTGCGATGCTCTCGATCGAAACCATCGGGTACTACTCCGACCACCCCAAAAGCCAGCAATACCCGAATCCTTTCAGCCTCTTCTATCCCAACACCGGCAACTTCATCGCCTTCGTGAGCGACATCGGCTCCCGCGACCTGCTGCGCCGGGCCGTCAGCACTTTCCGGGAGACCACACAGTTCCCCTCTGAAGGGGTGGCGGCGCCGGCAGGGATTTCCGGGATCGGCTGGTCCGACCATTGGTCCTTTTGGAAGACAGGCTATCCGGCCATCATGGTCACCGATACCGCCCTGTACCGTTATCCCCATTACCATGACCATTCCGACACGCCGGACAAGGTGGATTTCGATCGCATGGCGCGGGTGGTGCAGGGAATTGGCAGGGTGGTGGCGGATTTGCTGAACCGGTAAAGCCGAGGCATTAAACTTCTGGTCGCACTCTGCTCCCTTCATCTGCGTGCCGGTCGCACGGCAATTCCCCTCACAATAGAGCGTCATGAAAAGAGATCGTTCTGCCATTTTGCTGTTGATCATCGCCTACCTGGGCTTTCTCAGTCTGGGCCTGCCGGATTCCCTGATCGGGGTGGCCTGGCCCTCGGTGCGCGACACCTTTGGACTGCAGCAAAGCGCTGTCGCGCTGGTATTCATCGGCTCGGGATGCGGCTATTTCCTGTCCAGCTTTTTCACCGGGAGAGTGCTGAAACTTTCTGGCATTGGAACTCTGCTGGCCGGAAGCAGCGCCCTGGTCGCTTTAAGCGCCTTTGGCTACGCTGCCGCTCCAGCCTGGTCGCTCTTTGCCGCCTGGGCGCTCCTGCATGGTCTCGGGTCGGGCGCCATAGACGCCGGATTGAACCATTACGTGGCTCACCACATGTCTGCGCGGCACATGAATTGGCTGCACGCGTTTTACACATTGGGAGCAACGCTTGGCCCACTAATCATGACGGCAGTATTTGCAGCCCAAGGTAGCTGGCGGCTGGGCTACCAAATCGTAGCCGCCCTGCTATTTTGCCTTGCCCTGCTCTTTGTCACTACGCGCCGCAACTGGGACGAGACCGATAGCACCATGGCGACAGAGCGGGTCGAGAATGCCGGCGTCGGCATATTAACAACGTTTCGGCATCCGGCGGTCTGGCTGCAGGTGGCACTTTTCTTCTTTTATACCGGATTGGAAGTAACAGTGGGGCAGTGGAGTTTCACGCTTATGACCGAGTGGCGGGGCGTTGCCAAGGAAACAGCCGGGGCATGGGTGACGGCTTACTGGGCGAGCATCTGCATGGGGAGGGTTCTCTTCGGCTACCTGGTAGATCGCATTGGGATAGATCTGCTGTTACGACTGAGCACCCTGACCTCGTTTTTGGGCACAGTGCTCTTGGCTTTGAATCTCCGCGGTCCGATCTCCGGAATGGCACTTCCGTTGACAGGGTTAGGTCTGGCTGCCATTCACCCCTGTATGATGGCCAGGACTCCACGACGGCTTGGCAAAGCAGTGGCCGTGCACGCCATCGGGTTCCAGGTGAGCGCGGCAACAGTCGGCGCCGCGGCAATGCCGAGTTTGACTGGGTTTCTGGCTGATAGTTTTGGGCTGGAAGCAACCTTGACAGCCGGTGCAGTGGCAATGGCATTAGCCGTGTTACTGCTGCACGAGGCCCTGCTAATGCCTGCCCTGAGCATCGACGAATAGCCCCTCCAAACCAGCGCTAAAAATTCCTCTCCTCGCATACCCCCTACCCCCTGGATGCCTGCCTGCCTGCTTTCTTTCACTTTTCACTTTTCACTTTTCACTTTTCACTTTTCACTTTTCACTTTTCACTTTTCACCGCCTCTCAGATTCCGACATCCTCATTCCACAGTTCAGGACTCCCGTGGATGAATCGCGTCATCAGGTCGATGCACTCAGCGTCCTGCAAAACCTCCAGTTGCACTCCGCGCGATCTGAGCAGTTGCTCTTCTCCCGTGAAGGTCCTGTTTTCGCCGATGATGACCTTGGGAATTCCGTAGAGCAGGATGGCGCCGCTGCACATCGGGCAGGGAGAGAGGGTCGTGTAGAGCTGGCATTCCCGGTAGACCGAGGCAGGCTGGCGTCCCGCGTTTTCCAGCGCGTCCATTTCGCCATGGAGGATGGCGCTCCCTTTTTGCATGCGCCGATTATGCCCCCGGCCGATGATCCGCCCCTGGTGCACGATCACGGCACCGATCGGGATGCCCCCTTCGGCCAGTCCCAGTCTCGCTTCGTCAATTGCAGCCTTGATAAAGCTCTCCATGAGGGCTCCTTTAGCGTCCGAGTAGGACCTCCGACTGTTACAGTACTCGCAACTGGATGGTGAAGCGCCACCTTTCCATTGATTCGAAGGGTGGGGAGAGGGTAACGCCGAATCAGCCCCCATTACTGTCGACTAAAGTGGTGCAGACCCGGTTCTTGCCTGGGCTTTTGGCCCGGTAAAGCGCCCGGTCCGCCTCCTCTACCATGCGAGCCACCTCCAGGTTGCACCGGTCCGAAACCGCCGCGATACCGACACTCACCGTCGGCAGGATCTTCTTGTCTTCAAAAGCAGAGGGCCGTGCGGCAACGCTGCCACGAAAACGCTCGGCAACCCGCTCTGCCGACTCCAGTGAACTCTCCGGAAGCAGCACAGCAAACTCATCGCCGCCATACCGGGCCGGAATGTCCGACTTCCGGAAGTTGAGCCGAAGCATCTCCGCAACATAAACCAGCACCTCGTCTCCCATCCCGTGACCATAGGTATCATTGATGGTCTTGAAGTTATCCAAATCAATCAACATCAGCGAAAACGGCTTGGTGGTCCTTTTACGCGCCTCGACTTCCAGCATGGCCTCAAATACCCGCCGATTGTAGAGTCCGGTGAGATGATCGCGCATGGAAAGGGTCTTGAGACGTGAGAATTCACGGGCGTTGGAGAGAGAACGCGACAGACTATCCGCAATGCCAGCGAGAAGTTCGTCAGAGAATTGACTCTCGGCCACCGACTTCCTCGATATGGCAAGAACCCCAGATCTGTCCGGAAAACAAACAGAAATCACGTTATTTCCGAATTCGCTCCAGCCGTTTGTCCTTCCTTCCGAACGGATTGCGTCAGCATTAACGCCTTCTGCTAAGTCGGGACAAATTTCTGACAGGTGCTCGTCGAGATAGAGCACATTGTAACGGTACTCGCCGGTCTCCCCCTCGGTGCAGGAGATGGATAAGACTTCCCATCTCAGCACTTCCTCCAGCCAGGTACGAGCCGTCCCGCAAAGCTGTTTCGGGTCGTGCATGACGCCGATGGCAGCGTTGAACTCCGCGAGAAGTAACAACTCTTCTATACGGCGCTGCATCCCGACCGGGGACTCGGGAAGCAGCGGGACCCAGCCCTGCCGGGACGATAAAGCCTCCCACCTACCTGAGGCTACGCGCTTAAGACCTCTACTCCTCGGAACCGATTGCGGCATTTCTATCTCCTCCCTGAAACACATGGGCAGATTCTTTGCTCTCTCATCTTGCGTTTTTCCTTTCATAAGCATAATGAGTGCCAACCCATTCAACTCTTTCAACCTATCGGAATACCAAGCCGGCAGTGGCAATTCACCACCCGCATTAACCCCGCGCCAATCCAATCGCTTTGTCTTGTCGTCGTTACCGTAACGCTTTAGGCCGGGTTAGCGGCTTCATCGCAGATCGCCTAATTAAATTCCCACTTTCCATTTAAGTTCTGTATTTTCTCCCACCCTTTAACCTAAAGCTGTGATCCATTTTTTAACGCTTTGCTTTTTATTTCGAAGCTTCTTAATTAATTCGCCTGTTGCCGGAGCAGCGATTCTTTTTAAAGTTTTTCCAGAAACATTTTCCCAACTAGGGTCATGCCATGATTCAGATTTTTAAGCTTATTCGGCTGCTCATCATTCTGTATGCTAATTTTCTTGTTTCTGTTATGGTTGCTTCTATTTCAGTTTAATTAGGTCGCCGTCTGAAAATAGTTCTGCCGGAGTGCCTTCATTAAGTATCTGCCCGCTTCCTGCCTCTCAATTCCACACAGCTTCGTTTATACTTTCCGACGCTCTCAGCCCATAAAGGGAACCATATGAACATCGATGAACATCGCCAGGGGTTGATCGCCTCCAATCGCCAGGAATACGGCCGCCATTATGATTTTCTGGAGTTCCCCACAACTGAGCAGGCTTTGGCGGCGCATACCGAGCGGGGCGAGCTGCTGGCGTGGTTGAAGGAGCATGCGGAGTTTGGTTGCAACGATACCAAGGTGGATTGCCGAAGACTCTCCCCCGGTTGCCAGACCTGTGCTACCGGCGGATGGTCCTGCCTCTTTATCAACGGGCGCTGTAACGCTTCCTGTTTTTATTGCCCCACCTCCCAGGACGATACCGGCGACCCGCTGACCAACGGCATCCCCTTTGCCACGCCCGATGATTATGCCGAGTATGTCGCTTTGTTTGGCTTCACTGGGGCGAGCATCAGCGGGGGCGAGCCACTCCTTACTCTGGACCGGACTCTCGCCTACCTGGACGCCGTTCGAAGACGTTGCGGCGATGCCGTCCATCTCTGGATGTACACCAACGGCACCCTGCTGACCCGGGAGATTGCCGAAGAGCTCCGCTGCGCCGGCCTCGGCGAGATCCGATTCGACATCGGCGCCACCAACTATAACCTCGGCAAATTGCAGCTTGCGGTCGGAGTCATTCCGACGGTCACCGTGGAAATCCCGACGGTCCCGGAAGAAGAGGAGCTGTTGCGAAACAAGATGGTGGAAATGGCTGCTATCGGAGTCCAGCATCTGAACCTGCATCAGCTGCGCTTGACACCGTACAATTCAAAGCATTTAGCAAGCAGACCCTACACCTTTGTGCACGGCGAGAATGTGACGGTTCTGGAATCGGAGCTTGCTGCGTTGCGGCTGGTACGTTATGCACTTGAGCAGGGGATTGATCTGCCGGTTAATTACTGTTCCTTTCCCTATAAACGGCGTTTTCAACATGCAGCAGCCCGTCGCCGCGGCATTCCCTTTGTTCGGGGGAGTGATGAAGCAGTGACGGAAGCAGGCTATTTGCGGGCGCTCAGCGCAGGAAGCGTGCAATACTTCGAAGCCGTCACCTTGGCAGGCGGCAGTTCCCGCCAGACGGCACTGCACCAGACAGCAGTCCAGATCCCCCTCCCCTCCGGTCGTCACATTGTGGTGGAGAAACGCCAGGTATGCCCGCCGCTACCGGCCGCGGCATCGATATTTAATGATGCGTCCCTGCAGAAGCAAATTCCTGACGAACTCCGCAGGTTTGAGGAAATTTCCGTAGGGCTGGCAGATTATTTCTAAATGATCGGTTCTGCCTCCAAGGCAAACTACCCGGCCTTTCACCCTCCCCCAGCCCCCTCCCATCAAGGGAGGGGGGCTAAAATCCTCTTCGACCACAGGCTAGAGGATAAAAGCCCCACTGCCGTTAAGCCCCCTACCTCTTGCCCCCATGCCATGCCTCATTGAGGTGGGCAGGGGGCTGCCCACCCTACAACTACCGTTAAGTTGAGCGTTGCCGGCTATTCGCTCCCCCTCCCTTGAGGGGGTGGGGGGGAGGGTGAGGCTCATACAGGCTTTGCACACTCTCCCCATCCCTCTCCCCATCAAGGGAGAGGGGAGTCATAAATCCCCCTTCCCATACTAAAAAGGACCCCTAAAAACGCATTGATTGTTAACCAAAATACATATAAGATTCCGCCAACAAACTTTGTACTGATAATCGAAGGCCAGTCATGAAGCTATATCATGAGATGACTAGAGAAGAGTTGCTGCAGGAACTCTCAAACAAAGATGCGCAGACGGCAGATGCTCTTAAGAAGGTGGAAGAGCATTACCGTGCCCTCTTTACCAGTATGACCATCGATTTCGCCCAGTGCGATGTCATATGGGATGACTCAGGCAACCCGTGTGATTATCGCGTTATCGAAGCCAACGACTTTTTAGAAGAAGAGACCGGTTTCAGAGCCGTCGACCTGATAGGGAAAACACTGCATGAGTTGTTCGGAGATACTGTTACCTCCTACGTGAAAAGCTTTGAGAAGGTAGCGTTGACTGGGGAGTTGAGCAGGTTCGACAACTACCACCCAAAGACCGACAGACACTTTGAGGTCCTCGCCTTTAGTCCTGCCCATGGGAAGATCGCCTTTTTGTTCAGCAACGTCACCGAGCGCAAGCATGCGGAGCAGGCGTTGCGCAACAGCGAAGAGAGATTCCGGACCCTGTTCATGTCGTTAAAAGATGCCTTTTATCTCTCCGAAATCATCTACGACATCGCCGGAAATCCTTGCGATTACCGTTTTCTCGAGGTCAATCCGGCCTTCGAGCAGATGATCGGCCTGAACCGGAACGAGGTGCTCGGAAAACGCTATAAGGAAGTGGTGGTCGGGGGATTCTCACCCGAATGGCTGGATGTCTTCTTCAAGGTTGCCCAAGACGGAAACCCCATCAACTTCTGCTTTTATTTGGAGCACCTGGACCGGCACTTCGAGACTTTTGCCTTCCGGCCGGCCGAAGGGCAGTTTGCCGTGCTATTGTCGGATATCTCGCAGCGCAAGCAGGCAGACGCGGTTATGGCGCGGTATCAACTCATTAATCAATACGCCCATGACCCCATCCTGTTGATGGCCATCAATGGTCGGCTAACCGAAGTCAATCAGGCGGCGGTGGAGCTTTACGGCTACAGCAGCGAGGAGTTGCTGAGCCTCAATATCAGGGATCTGCGTCCGCCTTCAGGTCGGGGGAACGTGTCCAGGCAAATTGAGCAGGCTCGCACGCAGGGGGTTGTGTTCGAAGCGACGCACATCCGTAAAAACGGGACAGCCGTACCTGTAGAGGTCAGTGCGCGTGGCGTTGTCATCCACGGGGAGGAAATGATCTTGAGCGTGGTGCGCAACATAGCCGAACGCAAGCAGATGCAGGACGCCCTGCTCAAGAATCAGGAAGATCTGAAGCTCGCCAATGAACTGCTTGAGCAAAGAGTAAGCGAACGGACAGCTGACCTGGAAGCGGCGATCCGGGAGCAGGAATCGTTCAGCTACTCAGTCTCTCACGACCTTCGGGCGCCGTTGCGGCACATCAACTGCTTCAGCTCAATTTTAATCGAGGAGCATATCGCAGATCTTCCTGAACAGGCCCGCAGCTACCTGGACCGCATCTGCACCGCCTCAAGCAGGATGGGGTCATTAATCGACCACCTACTGGAATTATCCCGGGTCACCAGGATGCCGCTGGAAGTGGGGACCGTTGACCTGAGCGAGCTAGCGGCAACGACGCTGCGCATGTTCCAGGAGACCAACCCGAGCAGGTGTGCAGAAGAGGTGATCGAGCAGGGGATCACCGTGCTGGGCGATCACGCCCTGTTGCGGCAGCTACTGGAAAATCTGTTGGGAAATTCCTGGAAGTACACCTCTAAAAAGCCCTCCGCTCGCATCGAGTTCGGGAGGTGTTTGCTCTGCGGCCAAGAGGCGTACTTTGTCAAGGACAACGGCGCCGGCTTTGATATGGCGTACCGGCAGAAGCTATTCGACACCTTCGGGCGGCTGCACGGCGCCGAATTCGAAGGGGTCGGCATCGGCCTGGCCACAGCACAGCGCATAGTCGAGCGCCACGGCGGCAGGATATGGGCTGAAGGCGAGGTGGATCTAGGAGCGACCTTTTATTTCACCCTGCCGGTCTATTTCTAGAGCAATAGCCTGGCCACGGCGACCGGATACGGTCATGAGGAGGAGAGCATGAAAGTAATGGTCGACTTGTGTATTGTTCCGCTGGGGGTAGGCGTGTCCCTCTCAAGCTACATCGCCGCGTGCCAGAAGGTGCTGACCGAAGCGGGCTTGAAGACCGCGATGCATTCCTACGGGACCAACATTGAGGGGGATTGGGACGAGGTCTTCGCGGCTATCAAGCGCTGTCATGAGGCGGTCCATCAGATGGGAGCGCCCCGCATCACCAGTACGATAAAGCTGGGAACGCGGATCGATCGCGAGCAGACCATGGAGGACAAGATTAAGAGCGTGCAGGATAAGATTTAATTAGGATCCGGGCAGCAGCTCGCGTACTTCTGCGACTTCTGCGACTTCTGCGACTTCTGCGACTTCTGCGACTTCTGCGACTTCTGCGACTTCTGCGACTTCTGCGACTTCTGCTACTTCTGTTCCTTCAGTTCCCTGATGATTTCGACCTGACGTTGGAAGATGTAACGCGAGATCATCCCCTGGCTCTGAGGTTCCACGGAAAATGAGAACCGGCAGATCTGAGAGCCTCTAGGGCCGGTGGTCACGACATGCGTGGCCTTGGTCTCCAGGGGGGTCAGCGTATTATGTAACAGATTCGGCACCATGACCCGCAACGTCACCTCCGCCCCTTTTTTTAGCTCGCAGTGCCCCCCGGGCAGTAGCGATACACCTTCCAGGGAAAGATCCAGCACCTTGCCGGGCATAAGAAGATCCGTCCCCCTGATCTCGGCGTCGGTCTGCGGTTCAAGCTCTAGCCGCAAGGTGTTGCGCTGCTCCGCCATGATCTCCACGAAAGCGAAGTTGCGCAGCGATGCCGCCATCTGGCGCAAGTTCACGCTCTGAACCTCCGCCAGGATGGCGCAATGAAAATAGTCGCACTTGATAAAGGTATAGCGGGTCGCATTCAGGACTACCGCCTGCTGCTGGTGCAGATCCAGCTCCAGGAGGCCCCGGTCGGCATCCACAAGCGTGGCCGGGTAGCTGATCGGCAGCCCCTTATGATAGTTCACCAGCCTGAGATTGACCCGGACCCTGCGCTTGATGATGTCCTGAAATGCGGCGGCAATCTCGGCACGGTCTTCGTCAAGAGACTTCCTGATGCAGGACCGATAAACGTGAGAGAAGTTCATGTACCATCCTTGTCATGCCTGCAAAGCCATCTAGAGAAAAATCAGAGCAGCCCGTACCTGCTCAGCATCGCCATCAGATCAGCCCGGGCCACCGGTTTGACCAGATAATCTGTGCAGTCCCCATCCCAGAGGGCCTCTTCCATGGTCTCCGGCGAGTGAAGGGCAGTGGTCATGATAATCACCGCTTTTCGCTGCGCTTCCTGGCCGCTTTCCTTCTCCGCCTGCCGCATCAGTTTCAGGGCCTGTTGCCCGTCCATCTCCGGCATCACGATATCAAGCAGCACCAGGTCAAACGGGTTCCGCGCCGTAAGTGCATCGCCGAAGCGCTGCACCGCTTCCCTGCCGTTCACCGCAATCTCTATTTCTGCATGGCGGTCCAGGAAAAACCTGAGTCCCTCACGCAGCAGTTCGTTATCCTCGACAATAAGACATCTCATAATATCCCTCCAGGCGGCAGCACTCTCCGCAACTGCCGATGATTCGATGGTTCTGTTTGACCAACCTCCAGCCTTTTACAGCAACCCTTGTTCGCCCCCCTAAGCAGGCGGACCAGCGCCGAAAGGAACCTGACTCACTTTTCGGACGCACGGTTACTTTACTTGAGACAGTTCCCTCATTAATTGGCAGGATACCGGGCACTGTCGGAAAAACCCTGGACTGACATGAAGGCTGCAGCGAGAATTTGTTGCAAGAGATAAGCTGAAAGTCGAAGGAGAGGTCAGGCGGAGGAGAGGAGGTTTGGCAGCGGGATTGATCGCCCAACCCTCCCCCGGAAGGGGAGGGAGCTCTTAAACGGAAGGCGGTCAGCTGGAATTGTCAATTAATACTTGGCGGCCCTTCGACTGCGAGCATCTCCACCTCGAAGTAGAGATCAACACCGGCAGGGAGCGGTTCCCGAAAAGGCTTGGATATTGAGAGAGAAACGTCCCCTTCTTCTCCAGGCCCGAAAACATAGGCTGTTCCCGGGGGACTTTCAGTTTCGAAAGCGAAGTGCGATCCGCGCGGAAAGGGGAATAGATTCACTTCCGCTGCGGGCACCACAATGCTGCGATGCTCCCGCGCTCTCATTCCCAAAACGCCCATCTCAAGGGCAGGCGGCACAGTTCCCGCGCCGATGACAAATTCCAGGGTATCCTTTGCCCCAACCAGATATACCTTGCCGTTCGGGAGCTTGCATTTGTACCGGATCTTTACTCTGGTGCCGTTTGCAGTTTCCATGTAATACCACCTATTGCGCCTGTGTAAAAAGAGCTTAGGCGCCTGAAGTTATGCAGCCAGCACGAGGTTGACGCATTTGGCTGCCGGACCGGCTCGTGATCGACCCCGTTTTTTTAGGGGCCAGCCGGAACAAAGATTCCACTATAGCAGGACGATTAGCAATTACAAACCGGCCGGATCGGCTTTTCCTATCCAGGCGGCACCGAAAACCCCGGCTGAATCGCCCAACAGGTTCTTGAGCAAAGGGGTGCGCAGGTTATCATGAAAAGCATAGTGCCGCACCCGTTGCACGCCTTCGCTGTAGAGCTCCTCTATATTAGATAGACCGCCTCCCAAAACCACCGCATCCGGATCCAGAATGGAGATAACCCCGCCGAGGCTGCGGCCGAAGTCGTCCAGGAAGGTCTCGAAAGCTTCAGCGCAGCGCGGTTCCCCGCTTCTCGCTCCGGCTACAATCTGATCCATGCGCAGGCTCTCACCATATCGGCTCAGGAAAGCTGCTTCGACACCGGAACCGCTGATCTTGGTCTCCACACAACCGCGATTGCCGCAGTAACAGTAGGCCCCCAGCGGATCAACCGACATATGCCCCCATTCGCCGCAGATCCGGTGCGGCCCTTCCCGCACCACGCCATCAATGCAGATCCCGCCGCCGCATCCAGTCCCCATGATGATGCCAAAGACCAATCCGAAACCGGCTCCTGCACCCTTTCGGCACTCCGCCAGGGTGAAGCAGTCGGCATCGTTTCGGACGCCGATCCTTCTTCCCAGGAGCCGCTCCAGATCCGAGGCAAAGGGGCGGCCGATCAGGCAGACCGAATTTGCGTTACGCACCAGGCCGGTTGCCGCGTCGACGGAGCCGGGGATGCCGATACCGACTGTGTAGCAGCGGCCGTTGGGAATCCGGCCTGCGACAGCGCGCACCATTTGAGCCACCAAGGCGAGAACAGCATCATAACCTTGGGCAAGCGGCGTTGCTCTGCGCTCGCGAAATAGCACCGCATCAGACGGGTCCAAGAGAACAATTTCGGTCTTGGTACCGCCCAGATCTATGCCGATGCGATATGGTTCAAGGCTCTTCATCAGCATCTCCTCTGATCCATCGACAACTCTCTCGTATTGTTGAAACTCCGACTTTCACCTACCCCCATAAGCTCCCCCTCTCACCCCGGGAGAGGGTCGGGGGTGAGGGAGCCGGCGCTTATGTGACCAAGGCCGCATAAGGCTTTGCTCGGGCTTTGAAGCTGTTTGCCAAATTAATCTCTGTGGCGCTGCCCTCACCCTAGCCCTCTCCCGGAGGGAGAGGGGACTCTCGAAGCTCCCCGGCGGAAGTTGTAGGGTGGGCAGCCCCCTGCCCACCTCAATGAGGCATGGTGGCAAGAGGTGAGGGCACGGGTCCGCGGTCGCGTGGGCACGGAGTGCCCACCCTACGCCTCCCTCTCCCCTAGCTTGTCAGACGTAGCCCTGGCGAAGGCTGGCGGGAGAGTGTTGGGGAGAGGGGCTGGCGGCTTATGGAAAAGACGGGCGAATGATGATTCGCCCCTACTGAATCGGAATTTGCGGCGGCGAGAGGGACCAGGCCAGATGATAGAACTGATGGCGGAGTGAGAAATCGGTCCGGTGCTACTAACTGCGGAATTACTTTAAGGTATCTACGCTGCCGGGGCAGGACGGGGCCACCCTGTGCGGGCGGGAACACTAGGTTTCTGGCTGGTCCTCCACCTTTTTCTCCTTCAGGAAAATCACGAAGGCTCCGCTTCCACCCATTTCCTTGGGCGCCGGGTTAAACTCGGTAACCATCGCCTTACCGGCGTCCCGGAGCCAGGCAGCTACGGCGGCTTTCAGCACCGGCTCGCCGGGAGAGTTGTTACCCTTTCCCGTAATAACCAGCACCCCCTTCTGCCCCCGATTGAAGGCGCCCTTGACAAAACGTTCCAGATTCTCGAGCGCCTCGTCCCGGGTGAGGCCGTGCAGGTCAAGCTGCAGGTCGATCCTGATTCCGCCCCGGCGCAACTGCCTCAACCGGTTTACCGGCACCGGACGCTGCGGTGAATCCTCATCGGGAAGCTCGTCGCTGAAACGGACGTCCATCTTGAGCGCATCGACCGCCTGCCTGAAAATGCGCAGCTCCTCGTCGTCGCGTTGCACCTTGGCAGCTGCCTGCGCCTTGACCCTGGCCGGGAGGGTCGCTGCCGGCCCCAGACGCCGCACATCGGCAACTGCGTTTAGAAACATCGACTCGTCGTCGGCTTCCTGGGCCGCCTTTTTGACCGGTTTCGGCGCTGCTGCCGGCGCCGCAACCGGCTCACGCAGTTCGAGCGCCGTTCCTTTCAAAGCCTTGAACGGGGAGGCGGCAAATTCTTTTTGCTTTGGTTTTGGCTGCTCTTTCTTTTTCATATCGTTTCGGTGCCTATTCCTTGGATACCAACACAATCTCGATCCTGCGGTTCTCGGCCCTTCCCTCCTCAGTTTCGTTGGATGCCACCGGTTTGTACTCGCCATAGGCCACCGCCGCCAGCAAAGCAGGATCGATTCCCTGCTGCTGCAGGTATCTCGCCACGTTTATGGCGCGGGCCGAGGAGAGCTCCCAGTTGGTCGGATACCGGCGCGCCAGCACCCCGCTTATCTGTACGTTGTCGGTATGCCCCTCTATCCTGATAGCCTTGTCTTTTATGTGCTTCAGGATGTCGATCACTTTCTGCAGCACGATCAGACCTTCGGGTTTCACCTCGGCTTTGCCCGAATCAAAGAGCACCGAGTCCACCAGGTTCACGGTCAGCTTCCCTTTCAGTTCGGAGATGGTCACCTCACCCTTGGAAATCTCGCTCTTCATCTGCTCCAGGAGATCCTCGTAGGTCTTGCTGGTCTTTTGCACCTCGAGGTCTTTGAGTTTTTGCAACTGCGTCACGTCGTCCTTAAGGTGCCTGTTCTCCGCCTCCAGGTCGCTGAGCTTGTTGCTCAACTCGCCGATCTTTTGATTCTTGGCGTCGGAGGTCGAGCTCAACGATTGCTCCAGCCCCTTTTTATCGGTAGCAAGCGTGTCCCGGTCGCCTGTCATTGCGGCGAGCTCCTTGGTGAGCCGCGCCACCTCGCTTCTCAGCTCGCCGTTTTCCGCAGCTAGCTTTCGGTACTCGCCCCGCTCCTCCTGAACTGTTTTCTCCAGACCTTCGGCTTCGAGCTTCTTGGTTTCATAAGTGCCGCTTGTGACACAGCCGGAAAGGGTCAGACAGATCATCATGGTGATAAATATCAAACTGCGTTGCATACTGGTTCTCCTCCAATTAAAGCGGGCCATCTGCCCCCAAAGCGTACCAAGGGTAGCATGGTTTACCGCTAATGCATGCACCAAATACTCATTAAGCCAGGCGCAGAATATTTTTTTCATCCGCAACGGCTCATTCCACCCCACCTAACTGACTGATATTTATACGACTTCCTTCCAGCCACTGGTGAAAAATCTGGAGGCAATCAAATTAGCGGTCTCCAACGCGCATGGTATACTACCAAGGTTCCGGGGCCGATGTCAATGAAGAGTCATCCCAAAACGGCTGAAACTCCCGAAGGGGAGGGTTCCACTGGCGCTCCAGGCGCCGTATCCGGGGAGAGTGTTTTATGCTGACAGCTGGTAGCGAAGCGAGCGGGACTGACCGCAAGGAAGGGTCAGGCGAGTCGGGATTGGAGATCGCCGGGATGCTGGTTAAGTCCGGTTACCTGGCCGACGAACAGCTGAGTTACGCGCAGAGGGTGAAGTCGAAGCTCCTCTCACCGCGGACCCTGATCGCGGTCATGCTGGAATTGGGCTTTTTCAGCAAGGAGGAGCTCCGGGAGACGCTGCGCACCAATATCGTCTCGGTGAAGCTGGGTGCCCTGCTGGTTGAGCTTGGCTATCTGAAACCTGCGGAGCTGCAGGCCGCGCTCGGCATCCAGCGCGAAGGTGACAACGGCAAGATGCTGGGCGAGATTCTGGTGGAACAGCGCTTCATCGAGGAGTACACCCTGGCCGAGGTGCTGGCCTTCCAGCTCGGTTTTCCTTATCTGGATCTAGATGCGGCATCCATCGACCGGGCGCTTTTGGCCCGGGTGCCGCCGCACTGGATCGCCCAACACAGCTTTATCCCGGTAAAAGAGGAGAACGGCAAGGTCCTGGTGGCGATCGCGGACCCGCTCAATCTGGAAGGAAGAAAGACCGCCGAAAAGCTCTTTGGCTCCGGGACGATCTTCGCCATCTCGACGCTGAAGGGGATCAGAAATGCCATCACCTCCCTGAAACGGGGGATCGTACAAGGAGACGGCACTGCGACCGACGAGCACACGGTGACCGGCATCGTGAACTCGATCTTCGAGGAGGCGGTAAAGGAGGGGGCGAGCGACATCCACATCGAGCCGATGCGTGGCGCCCTGAGGGTCCGCTTCCGCCGCGACGGCATGCTTATATTGTATAAGGACTTCGCCAAGGAACTCTCCCTTCCCATCAGCAGCAGGATCAAGGTCATGGCCGAGGCTGACATCGCCGAGAGAAGGCGCCACCAGGACGGCAGGATCTGCTACGAGAGCGCCAAGAGCGGCAGCACCCTGGACATGCGGGTCTCCTTCTACGTCACCATTTACGGCGAGAAGATCGTGCTGCGGCTTTTGAGCATGAAAGGTGAACTTCTGGATCTCAAGGAGATCGGTATGCCGGCGCGCATGCTGGAGAAGTTCATTGACGACGCGCTCGACACCCCGAGCGGGGTCATGATCATCACCGGCCCCACCGGAAGCGGCAAGACCTCGACGCTCTACAGCTGCGTGCACCACCTGAACGACCTCAACACCAGCATCGTCACCGCCGAGGAACCGGTGGAGTACGTCATCGAGGGGATCGCACAGTGCTCCATCAACCAGAAGATCGGGGTCACCTTCGAGGAGACCCTGCGGCATATCGTACGCCAGGATCCGGACATCATCGTGCTGGGCGAGATCCGGGACAGCTTCTCCGCCGAGACCGCGATCCAGGCGGCCCTGACCGGACATAAGGTGCTCACCACCTTCCACACCGAGGACAGCATCGGCGGCCTGTTACGCCTGATGAACATGAACATCGAGGCGTTTCTGATCGCCTCCACCGTGGTCTGCGTCCTGGCGCAGCGCCTCTTGCGCCGCATCTGCCCGGAGTGCCGGGAACCCTACCTGCCGACCCCCACGGAACTTAGAAGAATAGGCTACAGCAACACGGAACTCAGGGGGGCGGAGTTCAGCATCGGCCGGGGCTGCTCCAAGTGCAGGTACAGCGGCTACCGGGGCAGGGTCGGGGTTTTCGAGATGCTGATCCTGAACGAGATGGTAAAGGACGCCATCCTCAGCAAAAAGACATCCTACGAGATCAGGAAGATTTCCACGGAGACGACCGGCATGGTGACGCTTCTGGAGTCGGGCCTTTGCAAGGCGGCACTCGGCCTGGTGTCGCTGCAAGACACCGTGAGGCTGCTGCCGAGAATCGGAAAACCGCGCCCGATCGCCGAGATCCGGCGCCTTTTGGGGGAATGAGCCATGCAGACAAGACCCTTTGTTGAGGTAATCAAGGAGCAGCTCGCTTCGGAAGACTTGAATCTTCCCATGTTCCATCCCATCGCCATCAAGCTGCAGGGGATTTTGGCGGCGAAGGATTTCACCATTGAACAGGTGGTGGCGCTGATCATCAAGGACCAGGCGCTCACCAGCCAGATACTCAGGCTGGCAAATTCCGCCTTCTTCAGCGGGCTTGCCAAGGTGACCACCATCACCGAGGCGGTGGTACGTATGGGTGCCAAGGAGATCGCCAGTGTGGCCATGCTGGCATCTCAGCAAAACAGCTACAACTCCTTCACCAATCAGGAGCTGAAAAAACATGCGCAGATGCTCTGGAGGCACGCCATAGGCTGCGCCATCGGCACCAGGTGGCTAAGCGAGCGCACAGGCTACAAGCACCTGGCCCAGGAGGCGTTCATAGCCGGGCTGCTGCACGACATCGGGAGTCTCTTGATACTGAAGGTGCTGGAGGGGATCTTAGTTGCGGATCCTAACGTGAAGGGGGTCTCGCGCGAGCTGGCCGTTGAGATCATGACGGCAATGCATTCCGACTCGGGTTACCAGCTGATGCAGAAATGGAACCTGCCGGAGCTCTACTGCACCATCGTCCGGGACCATCATGAAGAGCAAAGCGATACCAACTGCGTGCTGCTCAGCCTGGTCCGCATAGTCGACAACGCCTGCAGGAAGTTAGGCCTTGGCTGCGCCCCGGAACCTAACCTGATGCTGGCGGCAACCTTCGAGGCACAGGGGATGGGGATTAAGGAGATTATGCTTGCCGAGCTGGAGATCATGATCGAAGACGCCATGGAGATGGTCCCTAGCGCCGCCTGAGGTAGTTCGCGATTCCTTCCTCGAAAATCCTCTCGATCTCGTGTTTCTCGCCGCTCTCCTTTTGCACCACTATAGCGCGCATCTGGCAGCCGACGAAGGCTGCCAGGAGCGCGATCACGAAGATAACGGCCAGCCGCCGCCTGCCGCCCGCCCCTTCGATCCGCTGAGCCCCCTGCCACCTCGGGGCCTGCTGCGAGAGCTGCCAGAGTTGCTGCGCCGAGATGTAGCCGATCAGCCGGTCCCGGTCCCCCTCGTCGATAAAGCGAAAGCTCAGGGCTGTGCAGAAACGGACCCCATCAGGAAGCGGCCGGACCTGCACCACCTCACCTACCATCTCCAGCACCCTTTCGAGGTCGGGGAGGTAGATGGTCAGCTCGATCAGCATGCCGGGGCGCAGCCGTTCCGAAATGTTAAGCCGCACCCCACCGCCGCTCAGGTTTGCGGCCACGGGAGGTGCGGCTTTTTTTTCTTCCAGCCGGCTGCGGATCTCTTCCCTGAGAGCGTAGAGCTCCCCTGCCTCGCTCGGCTCAGGGCTCTGCGCCGCGAACTCCTTGGCCCAAAGACGCTGGCGCCAGCGCTCCCGGATCTCGGCGGCGTTTTGGTTCGGTGGGAGCCGGAAATTGAGCGGGAGGTAAACATCCTGGCGGAAGAACTCTCGCGGCTCGAAGAGGGTTACCTGCTCGATCAGGCGCAGCAGCAGGCGATGGCTCACCAGCTCACCAGCCACCATCCCTTTGCAGTGCCGGACCCCTTCAGTGCTGAGCAGCCCAAGATTGATGATGCCGCCCAGCCTGAGGCTTGCCTGCAGAGGGAGGAAATCACGGGAGAGATCCAGTTCCAGCAGATCGCTCTCCAGCGAGCGCACCACCCCCCACTCCTGGAACGCCCCGCCCTCGGCAAGCGGGAGCCCCACCCTGACCCGCGCACCCTCCTGGAAATGCCTGGCATATTCGGCCAAATCCCCGGACATAAACCCTCCTGAGAGGCAGTGGTCGGAGATTGGGAAATCCTCGACCTCCTGCTTTTCACCCAGACCAGTCTACCGTGGAATGTATGCAGGGCAACGTAGCAATGCGTAGGGTGGGCACTCCGTGCCCACCGACCCCGTACCCGCGCCCCCTATCTCTTGCCCCTATTCATGCCTCATTGAGGTGGGCAGGGGGCTGCCCACCCTACAACTCTTCAAGGTTGCAGCGGAAGTTTACGGCAGTATCCGAGCCCCTAGTCCCGTAGTTGTCTCTAGCCCCTAGCCCCGACTTTGCCCCTTAGCCCCTAGCCCCGGCCTCTCGCCCCTGCCTCTAATGCGCTTCGCTCCAATTGGCGCCGAAGTTGAGATCGACCCTGAGCGGGACCGCCAGCGGCAACGCAGCCTCCATCTCGGTGCGAACCAGTTCTTCCATGATCGCGCGCTCGGCGACCGGGACCTCGAAGACAAGTTCGTCATGTACCTGCATGATCAGGCGGCTGGCCACCCCCTCGCGCTGCATGCGACGCGTCACGGCGATCATAGCCGCCTTGATGATGTCGGCTGCCGAACCCTGGATCGGGTAGTTGACGGCGTTTCGCTGGGCGAAGGCACGCACGTTGCCGTTCTTACTGGCAATGTCGGGGATGCTCAGCCTGCGCCCCAGGATCGTGGTGACGAAGCCGCAGACCTCGGCCTCCCTGATGCAGTTGTCGAGAAAGGTTCTGGCGCCGCTGTGACGCTCGAAGTAGTTATCGATGAAGGCCTTGGCCTGCTTGGCGGTGACCCCCAACTCCTTGGCCAAACTGAAGGCTCCCTGCCCGTAGATGACGCCGAAGTTGATCACCTTGGCCTGGCGCCGCATCTCGGAGTTGACCAGCCCCGGCAGGATGTCGAAGACCTCGACCGCGGTGCGCAGGTGGATGTCCTCTCCCGCCGCGAAAGCCTGGCAGAGCACCTGATCGCCGGAAAGGTGCGCCAGCACCCGCAGCTCGATCTGTGAGTAGTCGGCGGAAAGGAGCAGCGAACCTTCCTCGGCGATGAAGGCGCGCCTGATGCCGCGTCCCTCCTCGCCCCGGATCGGGATGTTCTGCAGGTTGGGATCGCTGGAGGAGAGTCTCCCCGTGTTGGTGACCGCCTGGTTGTAGGAGGTGTGCACCCGGCCGGTCTGCGGATCGACCAGCCTGGGGAGCGCATCGGTGTAGGTTGATTTGAGCTTGGAAATGCTGCGGTACTGCAGCAAGAGCCTCGCCACCTCGTGATCTTCGGCGAGCCGCTCCAGTTCCTCGACGTTGGTGGACCAGCCGGTCTTTCCCTTGGTCTTCTTACCCACGGCAAGCCCCAGGCGCTCGAAGAGCATCTCCCCCAGCTGCTTGGGAGAGTTGATGTTGAAAGGTCCGCCGGTCAGCTCATGAATGCGGGATTCCAGCTCCACCAGCTGTTTGCCAAAGCGCGTCGAGATCTCCTTCATGAGACCTACATCGAGCTTCACCCCGTAAAGCTCCATCTCGGCCAGGATCTCCACCAGCGGCATCTCGATATCGTAATAAAGCCGCTCCATCCCCTGCTGCTTGACCTTGGGAAGCAGGATATCGTGGAGCAGGAAGGTGGCGTCGGCATCCTCGCAGGAGTAGGGACCGGCCCGGTCCAGATCGACCTCGGAGAAGTTCAGCTCTCCCTTTCCCTTGCCGGCCACATCCATAAAGGAGATCATCCGGTGATCCAGATATTCCAACGCCAGGGCATCCAGCCCCTGGCTGGAGCGCGCCGGGTTGACCAGGTAGGCGGCCAGCATGGTGTCGCACCAGAGCCCCTCCATCTTGATCCCCGCACCCCTGAGCACCTGGTAGTCGTACTTCATGTTCTGGCAGATCTTGGGCCGGGCGGGATCGGTAAGGAGCGGCCGCAAGAGATCCAGCACCACGCTCTCGGAAAGCTGCTCCGGAGCCCCCAGGTAGCGGTGGCCCACCGGGACGTACCAGGCCTCATGAGCCTTGCAGCTCAACGCGAAGCCGACGATGCGCGCATCGATCGGGTTCAGGCTGGTGGTCTCCAGATCGAAGGCGAATGCCGGGGCTTGGGCCAGTTCGGCCACCAGGTCGTAGAGTTCCACCTCGCTCAGCACCAGGTTGTACTTTTCGCAGGAGAGCGTAGGAGAGCTGGTGAGATCCTTCAAAAGGGTGGCAAAGCCGTACTCGCGGAACAGCGCGGCGAGCCGCCGGTTGTCGGGAGGCGAGACGGCAAAGTCGTCGACGCTGTAGTCGATGGGGACGGCGCAATCGATGGTGGCGAGGGTGCGGCAAAGTCTCGCCTGATCGGCGAACTCCACCAGCCTCTCCCCGGTCTTCCCCTTCACCTCGGTTGCCCGGGCCAAAAGTTCATCCAGAGTGCCGAACTCCTGCAGCAGCTTCTTGGCAGTCACCTCGCCGATGCCGGGGACCCCGGGGATGTTGTCGGAGGTGTCCCCCCAGAGCGCCAGCACGTCGACCACCCGATCCGGCCCCACCCCGAACTTCTCCACCACATCGGGGATGCCGAAGCTCTTATCCTTCATGGTGTCGAGCAGGGTCACGTTCTCGCTCACGATCTGCATCAGGTCCTTGTCACCGGTCACCACGACGCACGCCATCCCCTGAGCCTCGCATTTCCTGGCGATGGTGCCGATGATGTCGTCCGCCTCGAAGCCGGGGAGTTCCAGGGCCGGGATATTAAAAGCCCGCACCATCTGCTTGATCGGCTCTATCTGCTGGGCCAGGTCCTCCGGCATGGTGGAGCGGGTCGCCTTGTAAGCCGGGAACAGCTCGTTTCTAAAGGTGAGCTTCCCCGCATCGAAGATCACCGCCACGTGCGCCGGCGCGCGGTCCTTCATCACCTTGAGGAGCATCTGGGTGAAGCCGTACAGAGCGTTGGTCGGGAAACCCTTGGGGGAACTCAGGTGGCGGATGGCGAAATAGGCGCGGTAGATGTAGGAGGAGCCGTCCAGCAGGTACAGAGTTTCTCTTTCGGTAGTCATCTTAAGCCACCTCGCGGGTGAAGATGACGAAAGCCATGGAGGGGCGCTTGCTCGACTCCCGCATGGCGAACTGCAGGGTGTCGAAACGCCATCCCTGCCTGGTCCAATCGTTGAGCGCCTCCTCTATAGTATCCTCGGAAACCATGCTCAATTCGACGACCTTATACTGCAACATAAGCACTCCTCATGATAGACATTTTCCGGCCATACTAGCCGATAACCCCGCAATCTTCAAGGCGAAATGTTCTGTTGCAAAAAAGTCGGAAACTGCTATGATTTGGAAAACTAAAAAGGGGGTTAGTAGGGTCAAAGGCGGATAAAAGCGTCCACGTCAACAACCAGGCAAAGGGGAGCCAGCATGGCACAAAACGAAGAAGAGACCATCGACAACTTGGCACAGCAGATGGAGATCAACCTGGAAACGGACTACGAGAAAAAAGACCTGAAAGCACAGAGGGAACAAACCAAGCAGAACCTCTACGACGGATCCAAGAAGTTGAAGCACACGGTACCTAAAGGGAAGCGGATTTGAGGTTCATGAGGCTAAGGTAACAACGGGGAGGGGGCTTGAGGAGGCGGCCCCCTCCCCTTGATATTTCGGAAGGCGGCTCTGCCTTCCCTAGACAACCGGAGGTGGTGATGGCTATCGTCAGGTACAACCCGTTAAGCGAGCTGCGCAGCATGCAGGACAAGATGAACCGGCTGCTGGATATGGCGTGGACCAGGGAGATCGGCGACGAGATTCGGGAGGGGGTTTGGAACCCGCCGGCGGACATCTACGAGGATGACGAGGCGGTAACCATCAAGATCGAGCTTCCGGACATGGAGCAAAAAGAGATCGAGATCAAGCTTGAGGAGAACATCCTCAGCATCAGGGGCGAGAGAAAACCTGACGAGCAGATCAGGAAGGAGAACTTCCACCGGATCGAGCGCTATTTCGGCCCCTTCCAGCGCAGTTTTTCGCTGCCGGCGGAGCTGGACAGCGAAAAGATCAGCGTCTCCTGCGAATTCGGCGTGCTGACCATCCGGGTTCCCAAGAGCAGGCAGGCGGGGCCGGTCGGCGTGGAACAGAAGTAGCAAGAGGCATCAGGCCTCGTTCATGCTCCCGCTGCGGTAGCCCTGCAGGTCGAGCGACACGTAGGTGAATCCTGCGGCGCGGAAAAATGACAGCACCCGGCTCCTCAGATCGAGCTCCAGCATGCGTGGCAGTTCCGCCTCGCAGAGTTCGATGCGTGCGCTCTCCTGATGGAACCTCACCCGGTACACGGTAAAACCCTCACCTTTCAAAAATTCTTCGCACTTCTCGACCTGGCTGAGCCTCTCGCCGGTGATCTCCGTACCGTAGGGGAACCGGCTGGCCAGGCAGGCATAGGCCTGTTTGTTCCAGGTGGGGAGGTTAAGCCCCCGGCTCAACTCGCGGATATCCCCCTTGGAAAGCCCCGCCTCGAGAAGCGGCGAGCGCACCTTCAGTTCGCAGGCCGCGACGCGTCCGGGGCGGTAATCCTGCAGGTCGTCCGTGTTGCTGCCGTCCGCCACAAAGGCGAGCCCGAGTTCGCGCGCCTTATCCGTGCAAAGGCGGAACAGCTCGCTTTTGCAGTGATAGCAACGGTCCTTCGGGTTATCGCTGAAGCCCGGTATCTCCAGTTCATTCGACACGATCAAGAGCTGCCTGGCGCCGATCAGCGCCGCCAGACGCTTCGCCTCGTCCAGTTCCGACTCCGGATAGGTCGGGGAAGTCGCGGTGACCGAGCAGACCGCCGCGCCGCCCAGGGTATCGTAGGCCGCCTTGAGCAGAAAGGTCGAGTCGACCCCGCCGGAAAACGCTACCAGTACCGATCCCATGTCACGCAGGATCTGCTGCAGCTTCAGGTATTTATCGTTGACAGATTCCATGGCAACCTCGTTCAATAATCTGTCACTTCCGGACCAAAATCAGATGAAGTACATGAAACGATGATCCTGCTCCCGCTTGATGCCCAGCGACTCGCCCCGCTCGCAGAGCGTCTTCAGTGTGATCGAATCGAAGAACTCGTTCAGCCTGTTGTTCGACTCCTCCCAGACCGTCTGAGTCACGCAGCTACCGTCGAAACTGCACTCCCCCTTCTTTCTGCCGCTGCAGTCGACAATCAGGGTATCGCCTTCGGTCGCCTCGATCACCGCGCGAACCGTGATCTCCTCCGGACTCTTGGCCAGACAGTAACCGCCCTGCGGCCCCCGCTTGCTCTTCAGTATGCCGCTCTTCTTCAAGCCCTGAAAGATCTGCTCCAGATAGCGCGGCGAGATCTCCTGCCTGCGCGAGATATCCTGAATCTGCGCCGGTTGGCTACCGGCGTTGTAGGCGATGTCGAAAAGGGCCCGCAGGCCGTAACGGCTTTTGGTGGAAAGTCTCATGTAGTATTCCCTCGCTGATAGATAAGCGAGCCTACAATACCACAGGTATCATGTCAAGAATATTAACATAGCCTGCGGCCCATTCTCCACCACGTCGATGCGATTTCCTACCAGTATCTCTTCGGCGGTTCCACCCTCTCCAGGTGAATGATCTCACCGTCAATCACCTGAAAGACGTCGCCGTAGACGTTGGTCCATTTGTCACCCTCGGATAGAGGGTAAGGCACCTCCCGACTGCCGAGGAACACCTCGTTGTCGCCCAGGTAGGAATACCACTCAAGACTTCCGTTCATCCAGATCTTGTTTTTCAGCTCCATGCAACCTCCGTTGTAAACATTTTCCCGATCTTACTTAAAAGAGCCCCCTCCGGTCAAGCAACTCCGGTTTTTTCTTGTTGGACCCTGCTGTTTTTGTTATTAGAGAAGAACACTTTTTGATTGGGGGCTTTCCATATGAAATTCACAAAGATGCAGGGTGCCGGCAACGACTACGTATATGTAAATTGTTTTGAAGAGCGCGTGGAGGATCCGGCGGCAGTTGCCATCAAGGTCTCCAACCGCAATTTCGGTATAGGTTCTGACGGGCTGATCCTGATCATGCCGAGCGATCAGGCTGACGTGAAGATGCGCATGTTCAACTCGGACGGCTCCGAAAGCGAGATGTGCGGCAACGGCATCCGCTGCGTGGCGAAGTACGCCTATGACCACGGCATCGTCTCCAAGAAGGAGATCACAGCCGAGACCGGCGCGGGCATCCTGACCCTGCACCTGGTAACCGGCGCGGACTGCAAGGTAGAGAAGGTGCGGGTCAATATGGGACCGCCGCGGCTCACCAAAGCCGAGATTCCCATGCTGGGTAACCCCGAGGAGAAGGTGATCAACGAGCCGCTCAACATACTGCACTCCACCTTCCAGATAACCTGCGCCTCGATGGGAAACCCGCACTGCGTCATCTTTGTGGACGACGTGGAATCGTTTCAGGTGGAGAAATACGGTCCCCTGATCGAGAACCACGAACTGTTCCCGCGTCGCACTAACGTGGAATTCGTGCAGATCATCTCCCGCACCGAAGTACGCCAGCGCACCTGGGAGCGCGGCGCCGGCGAGACCCTTGCCTGCGGTACCGGTTCCAGCGCGGTGACAGCCGCCTGCGTGCTGAACGGTCTTACCGAGAAGAAGATCCTGAACCACCTTTCCGGCGGCGATCTGGAGATGGAGTGGGGCGATGACGGCAACATTTACATGACCGGTCCGGCAGTAGAGGTATTCACCGGCGAGATCGCTATTTAACGAATAGGAAGGGTGGGCGAACACAAGGTTCGCCCCCACGGCAGCGGATGCTTGGCGAACACAAGGTTCGCCCCTACGGCAGCGGCATTGCTTGGCGAACACGAGGTTCGCCCCTACGGCAGTGGCGTTGCTTGGTAGGGGCGAATCTTGTATTCGCCCGATCTTTTAATCGCTCCCTCATCAACTTGAGGGAGATTCAGAGAGCTTTCCTTCCCACCCTCCCCCAGCCCCTCCCATAAAGGGCGGGGAGAGAGGCCGAAGAGGAAGTATCGTAGGGTGGGCACCCTGTGCCCACCGACCCAAAAGCAAAAAACAGCAATAGGAGCATCAACCGTGACAAACTGCCCGATCTGCAGCAAATGGGACGACGAACCGGAACAGCGCATCATCGAACTGGATCAGACCCTGGTCTCGCTGAACCGGGACCAGTTCTTCCCCGGCTACTGCTTCGTCTATAGCAAAAAGCACGTCACCGAGCTGTTCCACCTGGATGAAACGGTACGTAACTCGGTCATGGCCGAGGTGAGCGCAGTGGCCCAGGCACTTTACAACGCTTTTTCGCCGGATAAAATCAACTACGAGTTGCTGGGGAACATGGCGCCGCATATGCACTGGCATATCGTGCCACGCCGCTCGACCGACCCGCTTTGGCCACGCCCGCACTGGAGCGAGCCGCACCAGGAGCTCTTCCTGAGCAGCGAGGCATACCGCGAGCGAGTCGAGTTGATCAGATCGCATTTAGCAAAGGGATGACCATGGATCTTCTAGGAGCACATGTTTCTATAGCAGGCGGCATACATAACGCCATTGATCGCGGGGTAAGGTCGGGATGCAGCGTGATCCAGGTTTTCACCCAGAACTCCAACCAGTGGAAGGGCAAAGCGATCTCAGACGAAGACGCGGCGCTTTTCAGGGAGAAGTTCGCGGCCTCGGGGCTGGCCGACATGGTGAGCCACGACATTTACTTAATTAACCTCGCGGCTGCCCCGGGAGAAGTCCAGGACAAAAGCATCATCGCCTTCAAGGAAGAGATGGAGCGCTGTGCACGCCTTGGCATCAACAAGATCGTCATGCATCCGGGCTCCCACAACGGCGACGGCGAGGAAGTCGGCATCAAACGGGTCTGCGAGGCCTTCGACCTGCTCTTCTCGCTGGTTCCGCAGTTCACCGGAAAGGTTCTTCTGGAGAACACCGCGGGCCAGGGGACTAACCTCGGCTACAAGTTCGCCCACCTGAAAGCGATCATCGATGGTTCCTCTTTCCCGGGTCGCTTCGGCGTCTGCTTCGACACCTGCCACGCCTTTGCTTCGGGATACCAGATCGGAGAAACTGACGGTTATAAAAGAACCTTCGACGAATTCGACCAAGCCGTCGGACTCTCTACCCTGATGGCCTTTCACCTGAACGACTCCAAGAAGGGACTGGGGTGCAAGGTGGACCGGCACGAGCACATCGGCGCCGGAACGCTCGGGCTGGAGCCGTTTCGCTTTATAATGAACGATCCGCACTTCCGCCTGATTCCGAAGTTTATCGAGACCCCCAAAGGGACCGAAACTCCCAAAGGCGAGGCCGACGAGATGGATCTGGCAAACCTGAAGTTGCTGAGGAGCCTGGTCGAAAGCTGATAGGTTGCAAAAAACGAAGTCGCGCCAAAACCGATCGGACACTGATTTGCAGCAAAGCCGAATCGTTGCACGAAAAGCCGATGTCACAGCGAGGTGGACCATGCGCGAGAAGATCGAGATCATCCAGGGCGACATAACTAAGCTCGCGGTGGACACCATCGTGAACGCGGCTAACAGCTCCCTGCTGGGCGGAGGCGGTGTCGACGGCGCCATTCACCGCGCGGCGGGGCCGGAACTTCTCGCCGAGTGCCGGACCCTCGCGGGATGCGACACCGGCGAGGCCAAGATCACCAAAGGCTATCGGCTGCCGTCCCGCTACGTGATCCATACGGTGGGACCGGTGTGGCACGGCGGGAGCAGAGGCGAGCCGGAGCTGCTGCGCAACTGCTACCGGAACGCCTTCCGGATCGCCCACCAGCACGGGCTGACCAGCATCGCGTTCCCCGCCATCAGCACCGGGGTCTACCGCTATCCGATGGACCAGGCCTGCCGCATCGCGCTCGAAGAGGCGAAAGCGGCGCTGGCAAGTTATCCCGAGATGACCAAGGTGACTTTCGTAGCGTTCTCGGATGAAGCGCGGCAGATCTACCAGAAGATGTTAGAGGAGGTCTTAAAGTGAAGGCGGTCATCCAGCGGGTAAAAGAAGCGCAGGCGCGGGTGGAAGGAAGGGTGATCGGGCAAATCGACCAGGGCATCCTCGTCCTGCTCGGCGTCGAAATAGGCGATGTCTGCAGCGACGCGGACTGGATGGCGGAAAAGATCGTCAATCTCCGGATATTCCCGGATGAGGCGGGAAAGATGAATCTCGCCCTCGCCGAGGTGGGCGGAAGCATGCTGGCCGTATCCCAGTTCACCCTGGCGGGCAACTGCGCCAAGGGGCGGCGCCCCTCTTTTGATACGGCGGCTGCCCCCGAAGAGGCAAACCGCCTGTACACCTATTTCATGGGAAAGGTATGGGAACTCGGTGTGCCGGTGCAAAGCGGGATTTTTCAGGCCGACATGGAAGTCTCATTGGTTAACGACGGTCCGGTGACCTTCGTGCTGGAAAGCCCCAAGAAGGGAGGCCAGGTCAAATGAGCGGGCGCACTTCGTCCACTTGGAAATAGGCCACATGTTTCACAGCGGCACCGGCCATGGTGCCTGAACTGAGCGAAGCCAACTCCTTGATCTTTTCCAGCAGTTCCCCCTCCCCCTTCTCCTCTTTCATCGTCAAGGTCAGTCTCCAGCCGCTGTAGCCGCGGGTTGGAGCCAGGTAGAGGTAACTTGCGTGCGGGTTCAGCCGCAGGTTCGCGATGCTGCGCCCCTCGGTGAAACCCCAGGCCAGGGTCTCCTCGTCGATCACATGAGGGATGGCGAAGACCGCGAGATTGACCACACCTGCGGCGTCGGCCGTCCCGATTACCCCACGTCCCCCTTCCGGAAACAGTTCAGCAAGCTTCATGATAGACTCCCCCTTTTTGCTTTAAGCTGTCCAACCACTGTGATAATCTAGCAGGCTGTTACGGATTGTCCATTGCTGCAGAACAAGGAAACCCGCCGTGGAGCTGAAACCGATACTCGAAGAACTCTACGCCACACGCTCCCAAGACCATCTCGCCAACGACCCGCTCTCTTTCTGCCACCGCTATGAAAGCCCCCAGGACCGGGAGATCGTGGGGCTGATCGCGGCATCTTTTGCCTACGGTAACGTGAAGATCATCAAGAAGAACCTTGCCGGGGTGTTCGGGGCCATGGGAGATTCGCCGCGGCGCTTCGTGGAGCGCTTCGACCCGCAGCAGGGGAGACAACTCTTTGCCGGGTTCAAGCACCGCTTCAACGACGGCCGCGACCTCTGCGCGCTGCTTCTGACCTGCCAGATCATGCTTCAGGAGGCAGGTTCCATCGAGGGATGGATGCTGCGCTTCCACGACGAGACGCGGGAGGACGTGACGCAGACGCTTACCGGCTTTACCGGGGCCGTCAAGGCGCTCGACCTCACGCCGGTGTTTGGAGCACAGGGGATTCCGGAAGATTCCTACTTTAGCTTCCTGTTCCCCTCCCCCGCCTCCGGTAGCGCCTGCAAAAGGCTCTGCATGTATCTGAGATGGATGGTGCGCCCCGAGGACGGCATCGACTTAGGACTCTGGAAAGGGATCAGCGCTGCCAAGCTGGTCATCCCGGTGGACGCGCACATCCAGAGGATCTGCGGTTTTCTTGGCTTTACCAGCCGTAAACAGGCGGACTGGCGCATGGCGCGGGAAATCACGGCTAGACTTCGGGAACTCGACCCGGCCGACCCGGTGAAATACGACTTTTCGCTTTGCCACCTGGGCATCTCCGAGGGGTGCGACGGCAAGGATCATCTGAAGTGCACCAACTGTCCCATCGCCGGCATCTGCTCGACGGGGTCGCTCTAATGCAGGAATCCCCCGCACTGGTACACGGCTACCACTTCTCGGCGCAAGTCGGGGAAGTGAGCGCAATGACCCTTGAAGAGGTGGTACCTGCGTTGCAGCTCCTGGAGGAGCGCGTTGGCGCCGGACTGCACGCCGCGGGGGTCTTAAGTTACGAGGCGGCGACTGCCCTGAACGGTGATCTCACCACCTGTATCCCCGGAAAATTTCCGCTGCTCTGGTTCGGCCTCTTCGAAAAACGCTCGTCCGCTCCATTCCAGTCCGCTCCATTCCCGTCCGCCTCTGAACGTTTTGAAACCTCCAACTGGGAACCTTCTCTGGACGCCGAGCAGTTTACCGGCGAGGTAGCCTCGATCCGGGAGTTGATCGCGGCAGGGGATTGCTACCAGGTCAACTTCACCATGCGGCAGAGGTTCTCCTTTTCCGGATGTCCCCGCTCCTTCTTCAACGAGTTGAGCCACTGCCAGCCCACCCCATACAGCAGCTATCTGGAAACCGGGAGCTACCGGATACTCTCCGCCTCGCCAGAGCTCTTCTTCTCCCTGGCCGATGGTGTGCTAACCACCCGCCCCATGAAAGGAACGGCCGCCAGAGGCAGGTGGTTCGAGGAGGACGCGGCGCAGAAACGGAGGCTTAAGGAAAGCCCTAAAGAGCTTGCTGAAAACCTGATGATCGTTGATCTGCTGCGAAACGACATGGGGATGGTCTCGGAGATCGGCTCGGTGCAGGTAACTTCGCTTTTCGACGTAGAGACGCACGCGACCGTGCATCAGATGACCTCGACCATAGAATCGCGGGTGAAGCAGGGAATGGGAGCGCTGGAGCTGTTTCGTGCGCTCTTTCCCTGCGGCTCCATTACCGGCGCTCCCAAGAGACGTAGCATGGAGATCATTGCGGAATTGGAGCGAGAGCCGCGCGGTCTCTATACCGGCTGCATCGGTTATCTCTCGCCGGGTGGGGAGGCTAAGTTCAGCGTGGCGATCCGCACAGCCGTGCTGGACCTGGATTCCGGACGCGGCGAGATAGGGATTGGAAGCGGCATCACCTTCGATTCCGTGGCCCATGACGAGTACGCGGAGAGCCTGTCCAAAAGCCGCTTTGCCAGACAAAAGCGCTGCGATTTTAATCTGATCGAGTCGTTTCTCTACGACGGCGACTATTTTCTAATGGAGCGGCATCTGGAGAGGCTGGAGCATTCCGCCGCCTACTTCTCCTTTGCGCTGGAACCGGGGGGGGCGCAGCGGGCGCTGCAGGCGATCGCCCCGACCCTGGAAGGTAAGCAAAAGGTGCGGCTGCTTCTTTTCAAGGACGGCCGTATCAGCTGCGAATCCGCTCCTATAGCAGATACGGTGCAGGAAGCGACCGCCTCCTTTGCCAAATCGGCAGTTGACTCGGCCGATCCGTTTCTGTATCACAAGACAAGCCTGCGCCGGCTCTACACCGAAGAGTTGGCAGCGCGGCCCGATCTGACCGAAGTGATCTTTATGAACCAGCGCGGCGAGGTGACCGAGGGTGCCAACAGCAATGTAGTGGTGCTCGTGGAGGGAGAACTCCTTACCCCGCCCATAGAAAGCGGGCTGCTGCCGGGCGTCTTTCGGGGAGAACTTTTGGCGAGCGGTGAGATAAAGGAAAGGGTACTGACCCGGCGCGATCTTGAAGAGGCGCAGGAGGTCTACCTGATCAACTCGGTGCGCAAGTGGCGCCGGGTTCGGCTGATTAGCTGATTTAGACGAAGGAGTGGACTTTCAAGCTCCCCCCCTTTGACAAAGGGGGGTGGGGGGGATTTGCAGTAAAGGTTGCCGGATCAGCTCAATCGACCAAAAGGCAAATCCCCCTAAATCCCCATTTGTTAAAGGGGACTTTTACAGCAACACCGGGACCCGCGACAATTCAACTTTTATGCTTTATACCAACCCTTTAGGAGGTCATCATGCAAACAATCGGTTTTTTAGGACTCGGTATCATGGGGAATGCTATGGCCAAAAACCTGCTCAAGGCAGGCTTCAAGGTCACCGTCTGGAACCGCTCCAGTGATAAATGCGCGGAAGTCGCGGCACTTGGTGCCGGGGTCGCGGCAACGCCTGCGGAGATCACCTCGTCCTGCGATATCACCTTCGCCATGCTGGCGGACCCGGCTGCAGCCCACGCCGTCTGCTTCGGGGCCGACGGCGCATTGCAGGGAATCGGCGCAGGCAGGGGGTACGTCGATATGTCTACGGTCGATGCGGCTACGGCTTGCGAGATTGCCGCGGCCATCTCAGCCAGGGGGGGCAAGTTCCTGGAGGCTCCGGTATCCGGAAGCAAGAAGCCGGCGGAAGACGGCACACTGATCATCCTTGCCGCAGGAGATCACGAGCTTTTCGACCAGGCCCTCCCCTGCTTCGAAAAGATGGGAAAGAAAACTCTCTTCCTCGGTGAGGTGGGGCGCGGCGCTCAGATGAAGCTGATCGTCAACATGACGATGGGCGGCATGATGACCATCTTTTGCGAGGCTCTGGCGCTGGCCGACAAGGCCGGTCTCTCCGGCGCGGATCTGCTCGATGTGATCGACGCCGGCGCCATAGCAAACCCGATGTTCAAAATGAAGGGAGCACAGATAGCACAAGGAGCTTTCGCCCCGGCGTTTCCCCTGAAGCACATGCAAAAGGACCTCCGCCTCGCCGTTGCGCTGGGCGACTCATTAGGACAGCCGCTATTCTCTGCTTCCGCCGCCAATGAAAGCTTCAAACGGGCAAAAGCACTCGGTTTTTCGGAACAGGATTTCTGTGCCGTGTACGGTGCCATTGCCTCATGAAGAAGCTCCTCTCCTGGGGTGGCGCGAGCCTCCTCACCGGCGCCCTGCTGGATCCCGTGATCCAGGCAAGCCTGGAGCAACCGGTGCCCTGGGGCAGGGACCTCTTGATGGCGGGAGCGGGGGTACTCTGCATCTACCTCCTGGTCAAATACCGCCATGAACTGTAGCCAGTTTTGGGGATTGAGTTTGCCGTTGACAAAATGAACCGGCTCCCTTATCCTTCACCAAAATTAAATAGAAAGACCTGCTTATCTAGAGTGGTGGAGGGAAAGGCCCTGCGAAACCACAGCAACCGGCCCCGCAAGGGCGACAGGTGCTAAATCCTGCCGAAAGGCGAAGATGAGAAAGGCGCTTGGACCACTACACCCAAAAAGCCCCTTCTCATATCCGAGATGGGGCTTTTTTTGCGTCTCCGGGCGCATCCGGCGGCACCGAATAACGAGAGAGACATGTCCTACGGCATAGTAACAGAACAGATAGCGAGATTCGACACGGAGTTGCGGTTGGAGAGCGGCCGCATCCTGGGGCCGATGGAGATCGCCTACGAGACCTACGGCACCTTGAATCCGGATCGCTCCAACGCCATCCTGGTCACCCATGCCTGGACCGGAAGTGCCCATCTCGCCGGCAAGCACAACCCCGAGGAGAAGAGGGGCGGCTGGTGGGACGAGATCGTGGGGCCCGGCAGACTGCTCGACACGGATCGCTATTTCGTGATCTGCTCCAACGTAATTGGCTCATGCTTCGGCTC